>ENA-ORUI01001463-ORUI01001463.1-human-gut-metagenome-genome-assembly--contig:-NODE-1463-length-23787-cov-11.020142_pt1 | contig 23787 bp, 21 predicted proteins | sample MGYA00242078_ERZ509205 | MGnify/ENA primary metagenome ERZ509205 (study PRJEB26280, sample SAMEA2338828) | human gut metagenome | biome: human gut; feature: human-associated habitat; material: faeces... | reverse complement strand
AGGTCAAGGAGCTGGCCAAGGCCAACACCGGCTACATCAAGACCATGTGGTGCGGCGACCTGGCCTGCGAGATGAAGATGAAGGAAGAGGCTGGCCTGTCCAGCCGCTGCATGCCCTTTGAGCAGGAGCACCTCAGCGATGTCTGCCCCTGCTGCGGCAAGCCCGCCAGCAAGATGGTCTACTGGGGCGTGGCCTACTAAGCCGCCCCACAGTCAGAGCCTGATCAGATGAAAAAAGCAGCTTTCCCGTCCAGCGGGAGAGCTGCTTTTTTGTGTCTGCCTATTGACAACCGTGTATCTACTGTATATACTGTAAATATACAGATGCAACGGAGGCGGCAGACATGAATCTCTTCATCGATAACAAGAGCGGTGCACCCATCTACGAGCAGCTCTACACCCAGATCAAGAACCAGATTTTGAGCGGGGAACTGCAGCCAGAGGAAGCGATGCCCTCCATCCGGGGGCTGGCGCGGGACCTGCGCATCAGTGTTATCACCACAAAGCGGGCCTACGATGAGCTGGAACAGGAGGGTTTTTTGTACGCCGTGCCCGCCAAGGGCTTTTTCGTGGCGGCGAAAAACACCGAGCTGCTCCGGGAAGAGAACCTGAAAAAAATCGAAGCACACCTGACGGAAGCCGTCCGGCTGGCGGCTCCCTGCGGGCTGACCAAACAGGAACTGACCGAAATGTTGGAATTGCTGTGGGAGGAATGAACCATGAACGCATTAGAACTGCACGGCCTTGAAAAGCACTACCCGGATTTTGCGCTGGGGCCCATTGATCTGGAACTGCCCGGCGGCACAGTCTGCGGGCTGATCGGTGAGAACGGCGCGGGCAAGAGCACGACTATTAAGCTGATCCTGGACATGATCGACAGGGACGCTGGCGCTGTGAAGCTGTTCGGGCAGGAGGGAATCGCCCCGCTTGCCAAAGCCGATATCGGCGTGGTGTTGGGCGGCGAGGGCATCCCCACCTGCCTGACCGCGCCGCAGGTGGGGAAAGTGATGGCGGGCATCTATCCCAATTGGGATGCCGCCGCCTATGCCGACTGGTGCCGCCGCTTTGACCTTCCGGAGAACAAGAAGTACGGCGACTACTCCACCGGCATGAAGATGAAGCAGTGCCTTGCCGTGGCACTTTCTCATCACCCCAAGCTGCTGCTGTTGGACGAAGCCACCAGCGGCCTGGACCCGGTGGTGCGGGATGAGCTCATCGATCTGCTGCTGGACTTTGTGCGGGATGAGAACCATGCAATTTTGATCTCGTCCCACATCGTCAGCGACCTGGAAAAGCTCTGCGATACCATTGCCTTTCTGCACAAGGGAAAGCTCCTGCTCTGTGAGGACAAGGACACGCTGCGGGAGGAGTACGCCCTCTGGCACGGCACTGCCGGGCAATTGGAGGAGCTGGATAAGAACGCCATCGTCAGCCGTCGGGTGACAGCCTACGGGGCCGAGGCACTGGTGAAGAGGGAACTTGTCCCGGCGGGCAGCACCCTGACACCGGTGAGCATCGAAGAACTGTTCGTTTTGATGGTGAAAGGGGAGAATGTGCGATGAAAGGTTTGCTGTTGAAGGATTGGTATCAGGTCAGAACCAATATGAAGACCATGTACCTGACGGTTGCATTTGTGCTGGTGATCTGGGTGCTCAGCACATCGAGCGCCTATGTGTTCCCGGTGAGTTATGCGGCCATTTTTCTGGGCATCCTGCCGGTGAACCTGCTCACCTACGACCAGAGCGTTGGTTGGGTGGAGTATGGCCGGACGCTTCCGGTGAGCAAAAAGACGCTGGTGGCGGAAAAGTACCTCATCGGTCTGTTCTGCGCTGCGGCGGCTGTTGTGATCGGAGGACTGTTCGTAACGGTGATCCCTCTGCGCACCGGAATGGCCCCGGACAAGGATGTGCTGTCCCTGCTGGCGGGCAGTGTGTGTGCCATCCTGCTGATCAACGGCATTTCCCTGCCGCTGCTGTACCGCTTTGGGGCCGAAAAAGCCCGCATGATCTACGTCCTGACCTTTGCCGGACTGGGTGCCCTGCTGGGCGGCGGCGGTGCCGTGATGGATGAACTGCAGCAGAACGGCCCGGGAAGTGGGCCGCTGCCTGTGCCCCTCTGGCTGGCCGCAGTGCTTCTGCTGGCGGTACTGGCCCTGTATGCCGTGTCCTGGCGGGTGTCGGTGGCATGGTATGGAAAGTATAAGAAGTAAGCTCTTCTTTGTGCAATATAGCAATAATCCGGTAAAAAAACTGTAAAAGGGGTTGAAAAATCCGGCCCGGCGTAGTATGATAACGGGGCTGAAAGAAAAATCTTACACCAAGGAGGAGTTTGTTTCCATGTCCAGTGACCATACGGATCACCCCAAACAACGCTTCTCCTGCGATGCGGGCCGTGCAAACGTGTTAGCCGCATCCTGAACTGCATGCCCTTTGTACACCGCAGGAGTTGTAACCAGACCGATGCGGTGTATTTTTTATGCCCGGAAACGGGAAACGGAGGGACCAAACCATGCAGAAGAAAAATTATGTGCAGGAGATTCTGGACATCATCCACAGCGGTCTGCCCCAGGCAGAGCTGGCTGAAAAGCTGTCCGATTACCATGAAAATGACCTGGCCGATGCCCTGACGGCCCTGACAACGGAGGAGCGCCAGAAGGTGTACACCACACTGGGCGTGGATACGGTGGCAGAGATCTTCTCCTATCTGGACGACGCAGAGCCTTACCTGAAGGAGCTGGACCCCGAGCGGGCCGCCCGGGTCATCTCCCACATGGATTCGGACGATGCCGTAGATGCTCTGGATGACCTGGAAGAGGACGATAAGGCAGAGATCGTCCACCAGCTAGATAAGGATGCCGCCGATGATGTGAAGCTGCTGCTCTCCTATCACGAGGACGAGATCGGCAGCTGCATGACCACCAACTACATCTGCATCCGCAGGGATATGACCATCCGACAGGCCATGAGTGAGCTGGTGAAGCAGGCAGGCGAGAACGATAACATCTCCACCCTGTATGTGGTGGATGAAAATGAGCACTTTTATGGTGCCATTGACCTGAAAGACCTCATCGTGGCCCGTGCGGAGGAGCGCCTGGAAAAGCTGATCGCCCGCTCCTACCCCTACGTCACCGACCACGAGAAGATCAGCGACTGCATCGACCGCATCGTGGACTACGCCGAGCGCTCGCTCCCTGTCCTGAACGACAGCGGGAAGCTGCTGGGCATCATCACCTCGGCGGATGTGGTCGAGCTGGTGGACGACGAGATGGGCGATGATTACGCAAAACTCGGCGGCTTGACCAGTGAAGAGGATCTGAACGAGGGTGTGTTCCAGAGTGTGAAAAAGCGCCTGCCCTGGCTGATTGCCCTGCTGTTCCTCGGGATGCTGGTGTCCTCGGTGGTGGGTGCGTTTGAATCGGTGGTGGCGGTGCTGCCCATCGTCATCTGCTTCCAGTCCATGGTGCTGGATATGGCCGGCAATGTGGGCACCCAGTCGCTGGCTGTGACCATCCGTGTGCTGGTAGACGAGAACCTGACTACTGCCAAAAAACTCCAGCTGCTCTGGAAGGAAATGCGGGTGGGCCTGACCAACGGTGCATTGCTGGCCGTGCTGGCGCTGGGCTTCCTGGGCTGCTACATCCACTTCTTCAAGGCCTACGCCTGGGGTGAAGCCTTCCTGCTCTCGGGCTGTGTGGGCGTATCTCTGGTCGTGGCCATGGTGATCTCCAGCCTGGTGGGCACGGTCATCCCCATGCTGTTCCATAAGATCCACATCGACCCCGCCGTGGCTTCCGGCCCGCTCATCACCACCATCAATGATCTGGTGGCTGTGGTGGTCTACTATGGCCTGGCCGCCGTGGTGCTGATCGATATGTTCCATTTGGGCTGAAATAGAGAAAGGCTGCTGCCGACAACTCCCTCAGTCACGGCTTCGCCGCGCCAGCTCCCTCTTGGAGGGAGCCTTGACGTAATGGCAATCTGTGAAAGCCTCCCTCATTGAGGGAGGTGGCATCGCGTGAGCGATGACGGAAGGAGTTTGGCAACAGCCTCTTTTTACTTATTCTGTATCCAATACCGCTGTGTCAGCGTTCCATCGGAGGAATCGAACTGCTCGTCCTCCAGCACGCCGCCGTTGGCGCGGATGGTCTTTGCTGAGGCAACGTTGTAATGGTCGCAGCAGATGCGCACCTTTTCGATGCCTCGTTCTTTTGCCTTTTCCAGCGTCAGGCGAAGCATCTGGGTGGCGTAGCCGTTCTGCCGCTCCGAGGGGCGGACGCTGTACCCGATGTGCCCGCCGTAGGTCAGCAGGTAATCGTTGAGCCGGTGGCGCAGGTTGGTCATGCCCACCAGATGCTCGTGCTCATCCAGAGCCAGATACTCCGTGGCGGGCACGAGACCGGCGGGGGTTGTGGCCGGGTCTTTCAGCTTGCGGAGTTGGGCCAGCCAGGCATCGAAGTCGGCATATTTGTCCAGAGCCGAGGTGCCGTCCATCCGGGAGCCGATGGCCAGAAATTCTTCCCGGTAGGCCATTACCTGTTCCCGGTCGCCCTCATCCGGCTCCCGCAGGTGGATCTTCTGGGGTGAGGTGCGCCGGGTGGCGGTGCGGAAATCCGGAGCCTTCATCAGGCCGTGGCAGTTGCAGTAGAAGTAAAGCACACCTGCGCCCCGCAGGGAGAAGCGGGCAGAGGCATCTCCCTCGGGGTAGAGCTTGACCAGCTGCAGCTTATCGCCGGTGAGGTAGGCCAGAAACGAGATGTAATGGTTTTTCTCCATGGGGTGGTGCAGGGTGACGAAGAGCTCGTCCTCCACCCGCTCCACGGTCAGCTGATGATGCTCGTCGGCATCCTCGGCTTCGGCGATGTCCAGCGCAGGCAGGGTGATGCCGCAGCAGCTCACCACAGCCTGCCCGGTGGCGTGGAGCACATTGCCGCAGAGGGGGCAGACGTAGAGCTTGCTCCGCAGCAGGTTGGCTGCCCGGTTCCGGTTGATGATGGGTTCTCCCTGCATCAGCTCCAGCACGCTGACCCCCAGAGCCGCAGCCAGCGGTTCCAGCAGGGAGATATCGGGCAGACCCTTGGCGGTCTCCCACTTGGAAATGGTCTTGGCGCTGACAGAAAGCGTTCCGGCAAGCTCTGCCTGGGTCAGGCCCTTGGCTTCCCGCAGCTGTCGGATGGTGCTGCCTGTGACGTATGTGTTCATAGTAATAACCCTCCTGAATAACCCCCCAGTCTGCTTCGCAGACAGCCCCCGCTAATAGGGGGGCCATTGGCAAAACCGTAAGCTCCTGCTTCTCCGGGTGTGCTGCCCAGCCCCGCAGGGCCGCCCCTACTAGGGGCGGTGGCATCCCGCAGGGATGACGGTGGGGTTTGTTGCTGCCAGCTTACCATACAAAAAAACTCCACGCAACCTACGCTGCGTGGAGTTCGTGCTTTCAGGAATTATTCGGCCTCGGTCTCGCCTTCCTCGTCCGGGTCCAGCTCCATGGTGAACACGGCTTTTTTCAGCTTGCCGCAGCCCTGGGCCTTCAAGCCGGATTTGTACGGCTCCCCGGCCAGATAGAGGGCAAAGCGGCCCTCGCAGAGCATTCCGGCAATGCTGGTGCCGGCGGTGCCCACGGTGGTATCAGCGGCTTCGTCAGCGGGCCGGGTGGGGCTGAACTCGCCCAGGGACACTTCAAACAGCTCGCTGCCTTCGAGGTCGGTCTCAAGGGTCAGGTGGCTGTCGTGCCGGACAAAGGGGGCCTTGTCGCTGGCCTGCGGGGTCACGGTGCTCACCATGACCACAGCCTTGTCACCATCGATGCGGGTGCGCCCGGCGGGCAGGTTGTTGATATCCCGCGCCATGATGAACTCGATGACGCTGTCCAGACTGCTGCACAGGCCCAGATAGTTGGGGAGATTGTTCAGGGTATCGTAGATCATGGATCAGTCCTCTTTCGGGTCGGTCAGAAGCTCCTTGATGCTGGGCACAACGCCGCCCAGATTTTGCAGCTCCGACGGAATGATGATCTTGGTGGCCTTGCCGTTGGCGACCTTGGCCAGTGCCTCCAGGCTGCGCAGAGCCAGCACCTTGTCGTTGGGCATAGCCTCGTTCAACAGGCGGATGGCATCGGCGTTGGCCTTCTGCACCGCGAGAATAGCCTGCGCCTCGCCCTCGGCTTCGAGAATGCGCTGCTGTTTGACGGCATCGGCACGGAGGATGGCGGCTTCCTTTTCGCCCTCGGCGGCGGTGATGGCGGCCTGCTTCTCACCGTCGGCCTTCAGGATGACGGCGCGCTTTTCGCGCTCTGCCTTCATCTGCTTCTCCATGGCTTCCTGGATCTCGCGCGGCGGGATGATGTTCTTGACCTCCACGCGGTTGACCTTGATGCCCCACTTGTCGGTGGCTTCATCGAGGATGGCCGTGATCTTGCCGTTGATGACATCGCGGCTGGTCAGGGTGTGATCCAGCTCCATCTCACCGATGATGTTGCGCAGGGTGGTGGCGGAAAGGCTCTCGATGGCTGCGATGGGCTGGTTGACACCGTAGGTGTAGAGCTTGGCATCCATGACCTGGAAGAACACCACGGTGTCGATCTGCATGGTAACGTTATCGCGGGTGATCACAGGCTGGGGAGGAAAGTCCGCGACCTGCTCCTTCAGGCTGACCTTTTTGGCGATCCGCTCAATGAACGGGATCTTGACATGCAGGCCGGCCGACCAGGTGTCGGAGTAGCTGCCCAGACGCTCCACAACGTACACCATGGACTGGGGTACGATGACGATGTTGGTGACGACGATGAGCAGGATGACAAAGATGAGCGCGAGGATCACGAACAGCATGATAGGCATAGAGACGCTCCTTTTTTCAGTGGTTGATGGATTCGGTCAGGATGGGTTCCACGATGAGCAGGGTGCTGTGGATCTCGGTGACCCGGCAGGCCTGCCCGGGGGTCAGGGTATCGCCGGGGGTGGCGCAGCGGGCGCTCCAATCCACGCCATCCAGCCGCACCCGGCCCGTCTGCTGGGCAGAAACGGGGGTCAGCACCCGGGCCTCCCGGCCAAGGGCGCGGTCACCGTTGGTGGGGGTGGGCTGCTTGTGCAGCCGTTTGGCCAGCGGCTTGAATGCCAGCAGGCAGACCGCGCTGACCGCAATGAACACCACCGCCTGCACCCGGAACGAGTGGGTGAACAGGCAGCAGAGCAGGGCTGCCGCGCTGCCTGCCGCAAACCAGACGGATACCATGCTGAAGGTCATGCCCTCCAGCGCCAGGAAACCGACGGCGGCAAGGAGCCAGAAAATGGGGTCAATGGACATCGAACATCCCTCCTTCTTCGTTTATTATATAACAAAGGCGTGAGAATGACAATATGTTGTTATTTAAGGGCGAGTGCTGCTCTGTCCAACCTCTCAGTCGCAGGCTTCGCCGCGTCAGCGAAGATGACGGAGAGGTTTAATCCGTCTCCTTATACATAATCATAGTAGCTGTGGTTCGGGTTATGCCCCACCTCTTCCACCACGATGGTGAAGCCCATGGGATTCACCTCAGTGCTCTTGCCGCTGGCAAGGGTCTCCACGATGATATGTTCGGTGCGGTTGACGATGATCTCCGCGGTCTCCACCTTGCCCACCCGCTGGTAGTGCAGGATGCCGTCCTCGGCACGCAGGACCCGCAGCTGGCCGGTGCGGAAGGCCTCGCAGGTGTGGCGGAGCTGTGCCAGCTGTGCCAGCACGGGGCGCAGGCGCTGTTCGTGGGCATCCCACCGGAAGAAAGCCCGGTTGAAGGGGTCCCGGTAGCCCTGCATGGCGATCTCGTCGCCGTAGTACAGGCAGGGCACACCCGGCAGGGTGTAGATGATGGCGTAGGCCATCCGCAGGCGGAGCAGGCCCTCCTCGTAGGCATCGCCGGTCACACAGCGGCCGCTCTGCCACGCGCGGCCCCGGCCATTGGCGGGCTCGTCAGCGATCACGGTCAGGGCACGCTCGGTGTCGTGGGTGGAGAGGAAGTTCAGGGCGGTGTCCATGGCCGGGGCAGGGTAGTGCTCGCAGATGGTCAGGATCTCCGTCATGGCCTGCTCGGCGGGCTTGCCCTTGACGAAATCCAGCACGGCGTTCTTGAAGGGGTAGTTCATCACGCTGTCCAGGCCCTTGCCCAGCAGATAGGTGCGGCGCTTGTTGAAGCCGAACTTGGTGGTGGCATCCTCCCACACCTCGCCCAGCAGGAACTTTTCGGGGCTGACCCGCTTGACGGCGGCGCGCACCTTCTCAATGAATTCGTCGGGCAGCTCATCGGCTACATCCAGCCGGAAGCCTGCCGCGCCGCGCCGCAGCCAGGTGTCGATGACACCGCCCGGGCCGGTGATGAACTCCACATAGGAGGGGGTCTCCTCGTTGACCTCGGGCAGGGTCTCAAAGCCCCACCAGCTGCGGTAGCCGCCCTTGTACTGGGGGCCGAAATCGTACCAGCAGCGGTAAGGGGAGTTGGGGTCCCGGTACGCGCCGCCCTCGCCATAGCGGCCCTCGCGGTTGAAATAGCGGCTGTCGGAGCCGGTATGGCTGAACACACCGTCCAGCACGATGCCGATGCCGTACTTCTGGGCGGCGGTGCACAGTGCCTCAAAATCTTCGTTGGTGCCCAGCAGGGGGTCCACATTCAGGTAGTCGGCGGTGTTGTAGCGGTGGTTGGAGTGGGCCTCAAAGATGGGGTTGAGATAGATGAAATCCACCCCCATCTCGTGCAGGTAAGGGAGCTTTTGCTGGATGCCCTTGAGGTCGCCGCCGAAATAATCCTCATTCAGGTGGCCACCCACCTCGTTGGGCTGCCAGAAGGGCTCGGCGTGCTTGTCGGCCTGATAGATGCGGTCGGCAAAGGGCATGGGCTTGTTCTCCACGCCTTCGCAGAAGCGGTCCGGGAAGATCTGATAGAACACCTTGCCCTTGATGCTTTCGGGGGTCTCAAAGTCCTGCTCATAGACCGTGATCTGCCAGCTTTCGCCATCCTGCCAGCTGATCACGCCGCAGTTGTCGGGGCCGCGCACGATGCGGCGGAAGTCGGTGTAGAGGTCGAAGTAGTAGAAGTAGAGGCCCGGGTCATTCAGAGGCACTTCTACAGAAAAGTGGTTCTGCCTGGGGGTCTGGCCATCGAAGTTCATCCGGTAGTAGACGGGAACATCGAACTTACCCTCTTTTTTCAGGACAAGGTGCGGGTCTACATAGCCCAGCTCCTCGGGGATGCAGAGCGACAGCCGGACAGTCTGCCCGGCGCGCACCGCACCAAAGGGCTGCTTGAAATAGGGGTCAAAACTGTTGAACAGACAAGACAAGTGGGGTCGTTCCTTTCTCAAAAAAAGCCCCGGTTCCGTAATGGCTCCGGGGCAGAGATATATTTGTGCTAAACCCTTCCGTCAATGTTTCGCATTGCCACCTCCCCTAGTAGGGGAGGCCTTGGCAGAACGGTGAAGTCTGTGCGTAAAGGAAAAGCTGTAAAACTTCCCGTAACGCCAGAGGCCCCACTACTAGGGGGGCTGTCACCGTAGGTGACTGGGGGGTTAACCTTTCCAATTACTTCACAGCAGAAGCGTGCCAGATATCGCGGGCGTAATCCAGCACAGAACGGTCTGCGCTGAAGATGCCGCTGTTGGCGGTGTTCTTCAGGCTCATCTGTGCCCACTTCTCGCGGTCAGCATACAGGCGCTGCAGGTCGGCCTGAGCACGGCGGTAATCCTTGAAGTCGGCCATGACCATATAAGGATCGCTGGTGCGCAGGTTCTCGGTGACCTCGTGGAAGTCCTCGCCGTTCCAGCCGCGCTCCAGGAAGTTCAGAGCGGCATTTGCCACGTCATCGCCCATGATGAAGGCGCTGGGGTGGTAGCCCACCTGCTTGAGGTTGTTGACCTCGGGAGTCAGCATGCCGAAGATCAGCTCGTTCTCCTTGCCGGCGGCATCGGCGATCTCAACATTTGCGCCGTCCAGCGTACCCAGCGTGATGGCACCGTTCAGCATGAACTTCATGTTGCCGGTACCGGAAGCCTCGGTGCCTGCCAGAGAGATCTGCTCAGAGACCTCGGCAGCGGGCATCAGGTGCTCGCTCAGGGAGACGCAGTACTCTTCCAGATAGACCACGCGCAGCTTGTCGCGCACGGCGGGATCGTTGTTGATCAGGTCGCCCAGCTTGCAGATCATGCGGATCATCTGCTTGGCCATGTAGTAGCCGGGAGCAGCCTTTGCGCCGAAGATGTAGGTCTTGGGGATGAAGTCGGCGTTGGGGTTCTCCTTCAGGTACAGGTACTGGGCAGCGATGTTCAGGGCGTTCAGGTGCTGACGCTTGTACTCGTGCATCCGCTTGACCTGGCAGTCGAAGATGGAATTGGGGTCGATGACCTGGCCGGTGCTCTTCTCCAGATAGGCGGCAAAGTTCTTCTTATTGTTCAGCTTGATCTCGTTGATGCGCTTCAGCACGGTCTTGTCGTCCGCATACTTGTTCAGCTTGGAGAGGTTGGAAGCGTCGTGCTTGTACTCTTCGCCGATGGTCTCGTCCAGCAGTTTGCACAGCTCAGGGTTGGAGGCCAGCAGCCAGCGGCGGTAAGCGATGCCGTTGGTCACGTTCTTGAAGGCCTGGGGCTTGAACAGGTAGTAATCGTGGAACACGCTCTCCTTGATGATCTCACTGTGCAGCTTGGACACGCCGTTGATGCTGTTGGCAGTGTAGGCGCAGATGTTTGCCATGCGGACCTGGTTGTCGCCGATCAGGGCCATGTAGTTGATCTTGCCCTCGTCGCCGGGGAATGCCTTCTCCAGCTCCTCGCGGGCACGGCGGTTCATCTCGACCACGATCTGGTAGATGCGGGGCAGGGTCATCTTGAAGATGTCCACATTCCACTTCTCCAGAGCCTCGGCCATAACGGTGTGGTTGGTGTAGGCAAAGACCTTCTGGCAGATCTCAAAGGCCTTATCCCAGTCAAAGCCGCACTCGTCCAGCAGGATGCGCATCATCTCAGGGATGGCCAGCGTGGGATGGGTGTCGTTCAGCTGGATGGCGACCTTGTCGGCCAGATTCTCCAGCGTGCCGTAGGTGGACAGGTGGTTCTGCACGATATCGCCGATGGATGCGGCAGAGAGGAAGTACTGCTGGCGCAGGCGCAGGATCTTGCCCTCAATGTGGTTGTCGTTGGGGTACAGCACCTTGGAAATCAGCTCGGCGCTGGCGTTCTTGCTCATGGCAGTGTTGTAGTTGCCCAGAGAGAAGCTGGACATATCAAAGTCAGGAGCCTTGGCCTGCCACAGGCGCAGCTTGGCAACGCCCTTGCCGTCGTAGCCCTGCACATACATGTCGGAGGGCACAGCCATAACGCTGTTGTAGTTGGTGTGCTGGATATAGTGGAAGCCGTGATCCCAGTTCTCGCGGATCTCGCCGTCAAAGCGGACCTCGATGGCCTGATCGGGGTGGCTCTTCAGCCAGACCTGACCGCCGGGCAGCCAGTTGTCAGCGCGCTCCTGCTGCCAGCCGTCCACGATCTTCTGCTTGAAAATGCCGTACTCGTACAGGATGGAGTAGCCGGTGCCGCAGATGCCGGTGGTGGCCATGCCGTCCAGATAGCAGGCAGCCAGACGGCCCAGACCGCCGTTGCCCAGGCCTGCATCGGGCTCTTCCTCAAAGATGCCCTCGATGTTGATGTCGGCATCAGCCAGCACCTTCTGGGCAACATCTTCCAGACCCAGGTTGAACAGACTCATCTTCAGGCTGCGGCCCATCAGGAACTCCATGCAGAGGTAGTATACCTGCTTGGTACCGGTGCCAATGGCCTTGGACTGGAACTTCTTGTGGTTCTCACTCATCATCTGACGGCAGATCAGGGCAAGAGAGCGGTAGATCTGCTGCTTGGAAGCAACGCTCAGATCCACGCCGTACTCGCTGGTCAGCTTGTCCTGAAGAATTTTTGCAAATTCTTTTGTAGTCATAAGGAACTCCTATCCGCACACACACTTGTGCTGTTTTGAAATATCGCAACAGGGAATTTCTCCTCTTTCCCTCTCCCTGTTACCACAACAAGAACATTATAATCAGTTCTATTCGTAAAAGCAAGGAAAAATGCCGATTTTTGCCGTAACTGACATTTTTATCACAATCTTTCTGGTAAATATGCAAAAAATTCAAAAATAGCACTTTCTCTTGGCACGCATTTATATTATAATAAGAAGTGAACGGCTGTCCCGGCGGGGGCAAAAGCGTGCGCCGGGGCAGGAAACTCGGCCACAAACTCCGCTCAGAGTAATTATTAGTGAGGATACGATGGTTAATAAAGTGAGAGTGACCATTGCGGGCGCGCCCTATGCGATCGCAACGACGGATTCCGAAAAGTATATCGCCTCTCTGGCCAAACGGCTGGATGAGGATATCACCAAGCTGCTGGACACCAACGAAAACCTTTCGGTGACCAAGGCGGCGGTGTTCTGCGCCATGGATTATCTGGACGAGTACAAAAAGAGCACCGGCAGCGCCGAGAATATGCGCAGCCAGATCCAGGATTATATTGCCGATGCCGCCAGGGCAAAGCTGGCTGAGGATAAGGTGAGAACGGAAAATGAAACGCTGCGGCGTGAAAACGATGCCCTGCGGGAGCAGCTGGCACGCCTGCAGGCCAAGCAGAAGGCCGACCGGGAAGCAAAGACGGAAGCGTGAATGGGGGCGCGGTGAGCGCGCCGGAACAAAGGGAGTATTATGCCAAAGATCGAGATCCTTGCCCCGGTGGGCAGTGAAGAGATGCTCCGCGCTGCGGTGTTCAGCGGTGCGGACGCGGTATATCTGGGCTTTTCGGGCTTCAATGCCCGGACGGGGGCCGGAAATTTTGATGCGGACAGCCTGAAGGAGGCGGTCCGGTTCTGCCACGCGCGGGGTGTCAAGGTGCATGTGGCATTGAACACCACCGTTTACGGTGGAGAGCTGGCCGCGCTGGCCGGTGCCGTGAAGGCTGTGGCCGAGAGCGGCGCGGATGCGGTCATCTGCCAGGATCTGGCGGTGGCGCAGCTCATCGGGCGGATCGCCCCCGACCTGCCCCGCCACGGCTCCACCCAGATGAGCGTCCACACCCTGCAGGGCGCGCTGGAGCTGAAGGAGCTGGGCTTTACCCGGGTGGTGCTGGCCCGTGAGCTGAGCCTGCCCGAGGTGGAGCACATCACAAAGCACTGCGGCATCGAGACCGAGTGCTTTGTCCACGGCGCGCTCTGCATGTGTGTCAGCGGCCAGTGCTATATGTCTGCCTTCCTGGGCGGCCGCAGCGGCAACCGGGGCTCCTGCGCCGGGCCCTGCCGCCTGCCCTTTGAGGCAAACCCGCTGCCCGAGGGCAAACCGGGCCGTCTGCACCACCTTTCCCTGAAGGATAACTCCGTCATCGACAAGCTGGATCGGATGCAGGCCGTTGGCGTGGCATCGGCCAAAATCGAGGGCCGTCTGCGCACGCCGGAGTATGTGGCGGCGGCGGTCAGTGCCTGTCTGGCAGGCCGCGAGGGCCGCGCCTACGACCGTGACCTGCTGAAAAATGCGTTCAGCCGCTCTGGCTTCACCTCCGGCTATCTGGATGGAAAGATCGACGGCACCATGTTCGGTGTGCGCAGCGAAGCCGATGCGGAGCTGACCAAAAAGACCCTGCCTGCCCTGCGCGAGCTCTACCGCCGCGAGCGCAGCCGGGTGCCGGTGCAGTTCAGGCTGGAGATCGAAGAGGGCGGCGAGAAGCTGACCGTGACCGACGCGGACGGCAACAAGGCCTTTGCCTACGGCGATGCGGAACCGCAGCCTGCCCGCACCGACCCCACCGAGAGCCTGCAGCGCAGCCTTTCCAAGACGGGCGGCACCCCCTTTGCAGTGGAAAAGATCGATGTGGAGATGGACGGCGGCCCCTGGTTCGTGCCGGGCAGTGCCGTGAACGAGCTGCGCCGGGATGCGCTGGAGGCCCTGCTGAAAAAGCGGGAGGTCCTGCGCCCCTGGCCGGTACACGAGGCGGAGCCGGATGCTCTGCCCCTGCGCACTCTGCTGCCCCGCCGCACCCTGCGCGCCCGCTTTGAAGCTTGGGAGCAGGTGCCGGAGCAGGCCCTGAGCGGGGTGGAGTATCTCATCCTGCCCATTGCCCAGGCCGACCGGGTGCCCCGGGAGTGGCGGGAGAAGACCCTTCTGGAGCTGCCGCGCGTGATGTTTGGTGCGCTGGAGGAGGACACCGCCCGCCGCATTGCCGCTACCCAGGATGCGGGTTTTGCGGGCTATGAGGTAAGCAACATCGCCCACCTGCGGCTCTGCCGTGGCCTGCCGATGACCGGCGGCTTTGGCCTGAACGTCACCAACCAGATGGCAGCACAGTTCTACGCCGACCATGGCCTGAACAGTGTGCTCATCCTGCCCGAAGTCAAGGACAGCGATATCAGCACCATTGCCCCCACCCATAACGGCAACCCTGTGCCCACCGGTGTGCTGGTCTATGGCCACATGCCGCTGATGGTCACCCGTGCCTGCCCGCTGCAGAACATCCATGACTGCGCCCACTGCAATAAAGCAGGGGAACTGACCGACCGCAAGGCCAAAAAGTTCCCGGTACGCTGCGGCATGGGCGTGCGGACGATCTATAACCCCGTACCTATTTATATGGGTGATAAGCCCGGTGCTCTGACTGTGGACTACGGTGTGGCCTACTTCACACTGGAATCCCGGGAAGAAGCAGCCGCCATTCTGGACAGCATCCGTGTCCACGCACCCTTTGAGGGAGAGTTTACAAGAGGACTGTATTTCAAGGGAACGAATTAAACCTCTCAGTCTCGCTTCGCAGGCCGTCAGGCTTTGACGGAGAGGTTTAGCAACAACTTATGAGGTATACTATGGAACCGATCACCGTAAACTATAAAGTATTGGACCCCCGGGCCAAGGTGCCCGCCTATGCAACGCCGGGGGCAGCGGCGGCCGACCTGTGCGCCGTGCTGGATGAGCCCCTGACACTGGCCCCCATGCAGCGGGCACTGGTGCCCACCGGCCTTGCCATCGAGCTGCCCGGCCCCCACGCTGTGGCGCTGGTCTATGCCCGCAGCGGCCTTTCCATCAAGCACGGCCTGTGCATGGCAAACGGCGTGGGCGTGGTGGACAGTGACTACCGCGGGGAACTGAAGGTGCCCATGATCAATCTGGGCACCGAGGCCTATACCATCCAGCCCGGTGAGCGTGTGGCACAGCTCTGCATTGCACCGGTGTATACTGCTGCCTTTGCTCAGGCGGCTGAACTGGGGGATACCCAGCGCGGCGCGGGCGGCTTTGGCTCAACGGGGAAGTGAAGCGTATGAAAGATCTGATCCTGGCTTCCCAGAGCCCCCGCCGGAAAGAGCTGTTGAGCCTGTACACGACGGATTTTACCGTCTGCGTCAGCGATTTTGACGAGGATGCCGTGACGGCGGATTCCCCCGCCCGGCTGGTGGAACAGCTTGCCCGGGGCAAGTGCCTTGCTGTGGCCAAGGAACACCCCGGTGCCGTGGTGCTGGGCTGCGATACCGTGGTGGATGTGAACGGCGAGGTGTTCGGCAAACCCCACAGCCCGGACGATGCCAGACGGATGCTCCGTGCGCTGTCCGGCGCGACCCACTATGTGCACACCGGTGTCTGCGTTTCGGATGGCACCCGCACCGAGAGCTTTGTGGATACCTGCAAGGTCACCTTTTTCCCACTGAGCGAGGAGGAGATCGAGCGGTACGCCGCCACAGAGGAGCCCTACGATAAGGCCGGTGCCTACGCCATCCAGGGCCGCGCGGCGGTCTGGTTGGATGCCATTGAGGGTGATTATTACACCATTATGGGCCTGCCCGTCAGCCGGACGGTCCGCCTGCTTGAACAGTTCTGACAGTTTGCGCGGCGGAATGCACAGAAAAATGAAAAATACGGAAAAACTTGACAAAACGCTTGAGAAAACGTTGACTTGCGGCTATAATAGAAACGTGTTATTCTGCGATAGGCGGTCAAACCCTGTGGAGTTTGGGCTGCTGTGCGTTTTGGAATAGACCGGAAATACGAAGGAGAGCTTCATTATGAGTTTTTTGTCAAAGGACGTTGGCGTTGATCTGGGTACTGCTAATACCCTGGTTTACATGAAGGGCAAGGGCATCATCATGCGGGAACCCTCGGTCGTGGCTGTGGATACCAAGACCGATGAGGTGCGCTGCGTGGGTGCTGAGGCAAAGGCTGTCATCGGCCGTACCCCCGGCAGCATCGTGGCAGTCCGCCCCCTGAAGGATGGTGTCATCGCCGATTTCGATATCACGGCAAATATGCTGGAGAACTTCCTGAAAAAGGCCTGCGGCAACAGCATGTTCTCCCGCCCCCGCGTGGTCATCTGCATCCCCTCGGGCGTGACCGAGGTGGAGCGCCGCGCTGTGCGTGAGGCGACCCTCAAGGCCGGTGCCCGTCAGGTCTCCGTCATCGAGGAGCCTATGGCTGCTGCCATCGGCGCGGGCCTGCCCATCAGCGAGCCCACCGGCAGCATGATCGTGGACATCGGCGGCGGCACCGCTGAGATCGCTGTCATCTCTCTGGGCGGCATCGTGGCCTCCCGCAGCGTCCGGATGGCCGGTGATATGTTCGATCAGGCCATCATCGCTTTCATCAAGCGCAAGTATAACCTGCTCATCGGTGAGCGTACCGCCGAGCAGATCAAGATCGAGATCGGCTCGGCCTACCCCATGGACCCCGAGATGACCATGGAGATCAAGGGCCGCAACTTGGTGGACGGCCTGCCCAAGAACATCGTGGTGCACTCTGAGGACGTGCGTGCCGCCCTGCTGGAGTGCCTGGAGAAGATCACCAGCGCCATCAAGGAGACGCTGGAGCGTACCCCGCCGGAACTGAGCGCCGATATCATCGACCGCGGCATCACCCTGACCGGCGGCGGCGCCCTGCTGCGCGGTCTGGATCAGCTGATCCAGAGCGAGACCGGCATTGACGTGCATGTTGCCGAGGACCCGCTGGACTGTGTGGCCAAGGGTGCCGGTGCAGTGCTGGATCATGTGGATGTGCTGCACGACGTGCTGGACACCGACGGCGGTCATATGTAATCAGCGGCCCGGAAGCGGGCTGCCGGATCTCTTGCGGAAAAGCTATTGACGTTGCACCTGCGCTGTTTTCCGCTGCAAACAGGACCCTTGCGCGGATGGCACGGCTGTCCGCGCTTTTTTTGTGAACGCGCAGGTTTGCTCCGAATGGGAGGACAGACCCCTTGAAAGATTTTTTTGACACCTGGAAATTCAAGATCCTGGTCATCGTGGCGGTGTTCCTGGTGGGCATCATGGCCTATGCCGGTGCCAACGGCCGCCTGACGGCAGCCCCGCAGGAGCTGCTGAGCGTGGTGCTCACCCCCCTCCAGAAGGTCACGTCGGCCCTCAGCGGCGGTGCGGCCTCGGTGTGGGAAAAATACACCAGCATCGACGATGTGATGGACCGGAACGAGCAGCTGGAAGCCGAAAATGCAGAGCTGCGCCAGCAGATGGTGGACTACGACCGCATCAAGGCCGAGAACGACGCCTACAAGGCACTGGCACGCATCCAGGACACAAATTCGGAGGCGAGCTATGTGTCGGCCTTTGTCATCGGCCGTGACCCGCTGGATGAATTTGGCGGTTTTACGCTGGATCAGGGCAGCACGGACGGCGTGGCGGTGAACGATGCCATCATCAGTGACCGGGGCTATCTGCTGGGCGTGGTGGTGGAAGTGGACGCCACCAGCTGCAAGGTGATGACCATCCTGCACCCCAGCTTCAACGCAGCGGGCGTGATCTCCCGCACGCGGGAAAACGGCATCATCACCGGCAGCGCCGACTATGCCGCCGACGGTCAGTGCGTGCTGACCAATCTGGACCGCGCCACCGAGGCCCGCAAGGGCGATCAGGTGATCACCACCGGTCTGGGCGGGGTGTTCCCGGCAAACCTGCTGGTGGGCACTGTGCAGGAAGTGGTGCCGGAGCAGAGCGGCAAGTCCTCCAGTGCAGTCATCCTGCCGGGTGCCGACCCGCGCACGGTCAAACATGTGTTCATCATTACCGAATATTAAGGAGGCAGATGTATGGAATCTCGCCGCAAGCGAAGCCGCAGCCAGATCCTGAAGTGGTGCTGCTATGTGCTGGGCCTGTTTGTGTGTGCGGCGCTGCAGACCACGCCGGGGCTGTTCCAGCTGGGTCAGGCAAAGCCGCTGCTGCTGCTGCCGCTCTGTCTGGCCGTGTCGGTGTGTGAGGGCGAATTTGCCGGAGCACTGTTCGGCATGGTGTGCGGCCTGCTGTGGGATTACACTGCCGGGCGCACCGTGGGCATGCTGGCACTGGAAATGATGCTGCTCTGCTTTGCCGTGGGCGTGCTGGTGCAGCTGTACCTGCAGAGTGCTCCGGGCAACTTTGCGGTCATCTCGGCCGCAGCGGCTTTGCTGGTGCTCTCCTGCGACTGGCTGTTCTTTTACCGGATGCCCGGCTACAGCGGCTCGGCACAGCGCTACCTGTGGTTCGTGCTGCCCTCGGCGGCCCTTACCATTCCGGCGTCGCTGGTGGAGTTTGCCATCGTGCGGCACATTTACAACAAGTTCAAGATCGACAACGGCGTGGTCTGACCGCCGGAGGAACTACGGATGAACCAAAACGAACGCAAGACCGTCATGCGGCGCATGGTGCTGCTGATCGCTGTGGCGGCACTGGTCATGGGCCTGTACGCCCTGCGGCTGATCTTTCTGCAGCTGGTCAACGGCGACGAGTACAAGTCCCAGGCCACCAACACGACGGACTATAACTTTACGGTCACTGCTGCCCGCGGCGACATCGTGGACAGCACCGGCAAGCGCATTGCCACCACGACCACCAGCTACAACGTGGTGCTCAACAAGCTGCAGATGGGTGACGAGGATCTGGACAGCCTGCTGCAGCGGTTGGTGGAGCTGTTTGAGAAAAACGGCGAAAGCTGGACCGATACCCTGCTCATCAGCCAGCCGGACGCGGCGGGCAACTATACCTTTACAGCCCGGGATGACAGCAGCAGCGACCAGCGGCAGCTGACCACGATGAAGGAGAACCTGGGCCTGCAGCAGTATGCCACCGCCAACGACGTGATGGAAATGCTGGTGGAGAAAAACAACCTGCAGGATCTGCCGCTGCGCTGGCAGCGCACCCTGGCCGGCATCCACTATGAGATGGAACTGCAGGCATTTTCCAACGTGAACAACTTTGTGATGGCGGAAAACGTCAGCGACGTGACCGTGGCCACCATCAAGGAGAACAGCCTGTCGCTGCCCGGCGTGGAAATCGTGCAGACCAGCACCCGCAGCTACGAGCAGGGCGATATCGTCCCGGCGGTGCTGGGCCGTGTGGGCAAGATCACCGCCGAAAAGTGGAAGGTGACCGACGAGAACGGCCAGGTGACCTACCCCCTGCGGGACAAGGGCTACAACATGAACGATGTGATGGGCATCTCGGGCCTGGAATCGGCCTATGAGGACGAGTTGCGCGGCAAGGACGGTGTGGAGACCATCACCCGCAATTCCGACGGTGTGATCGTGAACACGCAGCTCACCACTGTGCCGGAACCGGGCCACACGGTGCAGCTGACCATCAACAGCGACTTCCAGCGGGCGGTGAACAAGGCATTGGCCAACAACATTGACATGATCAACCGCACCTACAACACCGGCAACATGAAAGCGGCAGCCTGTGCGGCGGTGGTCATTGATGTGAAGAATGGCGGCGTGCTGGCGGCCTCCAACTACCCCAGCTTTGACCAGAACCTGTATGCCACTCAGTACGACGAATACAGTGCCGACCCCAGCCTGCCGCTGTTCAACCGCAGCCTGCAGGGTCTGTACACGCCCGGCTCCACCTTTAAGCCGGCCGTGGCCGTGGCCGCACTGGACAGCGGCCTGATCAACCAGTATTCCACCGTGAACTGCACGGGCGTGTATACCTATTACAAGGACTACCGTCCCCGCTGCACCCAGCACGGCCACAGCGGCAACATCAGCGTGGTGGATGCCATCAAGTGGAGCTGCAACATCTTCTTCTACGATGTGGGCCGCCGCCTGACCAGTGACGTCTACGACGCCTATGCCTACAAGCTGGGTCTGGCTCAGCGCACCGGCGTGGAGGTGAGCGAGAGCCTGGGCCGTCTGACCACCAAGAACGACAGCAACTACATCACCTCACTGGACATTCAGGCGGCCATCGGTCAGGGCAATACGGTGGTCACCCCCATTCAGCTGGCCACTTATGCGGCTACGCTGGCCAACAACGGTGTGCGCTACCGCACCCACTTCGTCAAGGCCATCCTCGACACGAATACCGGCGAGGTGATCCATGAGACCCAGCCCGAAGTGATGGATGTGGTGGAGGACAACGGCACCACCTTTGCACTGGTGCGGCAGGGCATGAAACTGGTGCCCAGTACCATCACCGGCAAGATCTCCAGCTACCCGATCGCCATTGCCTGCAAGACCGGCACCCCCCAGCGCAGTGAGACCTACGCCCCCGGCAAGCACTACCTGAACGCGATGATGATCGCCTACCTGCCGGCCGACGACCCGGAGATCGCTATCGGCATCACGGTGGAGTACGGCGGCTACGGTGCCCGCACCGGTGATCTGGTGGTGGACATCGCCAATGCCTACTTTGCCATGAAGGATGGCACGCTGGAGGTGGATCCCTATGTGAACCCTGCTCTGAGCGCGGATCCTTCGGATGACACGACCGGCGCGGCCGATACCACGGACACTGCCGGTGCCGCACAGGATGAGACACAGCCGGAGCAGGGAAGTGCAGACTAACGTCGTTTTGCAGTGCACACCCTGAAAATTTAAGACAAAATTGAATATTCTGTATAAAAACTGGTTGTAAATGATTGGATTTTGTGATATCATTTTGTACAAAGGGAAATTTCCGCAAATGACACGACAGAGGAGAGATAACAGATGACGATTGCACTGATTGCGCATGACTCCAAAAAGGAGTTGATGGTTCAGTTTTGTACGGCGTACTGCCGCATTCTGAGCCAGCATAAGTTGGTGGCGACCGGCACAACCGGCAAGCTCATCGCCGAGGCGACGGGCCTGCAGGTGCAACGTTTTCTGGCCGGTGTGCAGGGCGGCGACCAGCAGATCGCGTCCCGCATTGCCTGCAATGAGATCGACCTGCTGTTGTTTTTCCGCGACCCCATCAATGCAAAGCCCAGCGAGCCCAACGAGATGACTCTGCTGCGCCTGTGCGATGTGCACAACATCCCCATGGCCACCAACATTGCCACTGCCGAGGTGCTGATCCACGGCCTGGAGCGCGGCGATCTGGACTGGCGCGACATCGTGCACCCCCAGAACGACTGAGGCACGAAACCTTTATCCACAACAAAAGGCACCGCAGAAGCGGTGCCTTTTTTGCGTCCCGGAACGGGGAACTATGAAAAAAGTTGTCTTACAACTGGAGCTCCTGCGCCAGCTCAGCCAAATCTCCGGCGTCGAATTCGCCCAGAGGCAGCAGCAGACGGGCCAGCGTCTCCTGCGGCAGGGCAGCCAGTGCGGTGCTGTCATCGCGGGCAGCGTCCACCGGGGGCAGCACGGTGTGCACGCCGTCGGTGCCCACCTCCAGCCGGGCGCGGCTGCTGCTGCCGATGTACTGGATGCCCAGCTTGTCGGCGGCGGTGAGCAGGGCGGCGAACTGCGGCCAGGCTCCGGCGGCTCCCGGCTGCTGGGCCAGCGCTTCGGCGTTCAGCAGGATGCACTCGATCCCCAGCGCCTCGGCGGCTTTTTTGGCTCTCTGTGCGGCTTCGGCCTGCTCCGGGGCAAGGCGCACCACGGCACCCACCACGGCAAACCCCTGCTGCTGCAGGATGCGCACCGCCACGGCTGCCTCGGTGCTGCCGTCCATCTGCATCAGGACCTTGTCCTGGCTCTCGTAGGTGTCAAACCCGCTGCCGGGCAAAAATGTGTCGTTCATGTTCCCTGCCTCCCGCCGTGTGCTTTGCTTTGAGCTACGGCCAGCTGGTCGCAGCGTTCGTTTTCCGGATGGCCTGCGTGGCCCTTGACCCAGACGTATGTGATGGTGTGTCTTGCTTCCTGCTCCAGCGCCTGCGCCCAGAGGTCCGGGTTCAGGGCAGGAGAGCCGTCCGATTTCTTCCAGCCGCGGCGCTTCCAGCCTTTGGCCCAGCCCTTCTGCAGCCCGTTGATGACATATTGGCTGTCGGAGCAGTAGCGCACCTCGCAGGGCTCCTTGAGCTGGCGCAGGGCCTCGATGAAAGCAGTGAGCTCCATGCGGTTGTTGGTGGTGCTGGCGTCGCCGCCGCTCAATTCCTTTTCGTAAACTTTGCCGTTGAAACGGTAGCGCAGCACAGCGCCCCAGCCGCCCGGGCCGGGGTTGCCGCTGCAGGCACCGTCGGTGTACACTTCGACCTGCTTCATGCGGGTTCTCCTTTATAAAGTAGTATCTCTATTTAGCGCTATTTTGGCCGGGATGTCAAGGGGCAATGCATAAAGACGGCACCCTTTGCCAAACCTTGGAATTGACAAAACCGGTGCGAAATACTATACTAAGCGTAACAAAATGCGTATAGGGGCGCACCGAAGGCGTGCGCTCAGACGTTCCTGCAGAAAAGCCGCGGTCGCATCGAACAGATGGACTGTACGGGCTGAGGGATTCTTGTGGAACGACCAGCGGTGCCAAAAGCACGCTGACAGGACAATTCTATACGGTGCATCCAACGGAAGCCGATGCAAAGATCCGGTGCTTCCCCATGCAGCGCACGGCTGTCTCCCTTGTGGAGGCGGTCCGCGCCGCCATTATTTTTGGAGGTCAAGAATGGCTCAGACGAAAGAAAAAGAAAACACGGTCCCGGCTGCCCGCGCAAAGCAGAACGCAGCCGCAGCCCCGGCAGCGGCCGGGGAAAAGCGCCCCCGCACCACCCGGCGGCCCTACTACAACCGCCGCCCCCGCCGCCCGCAGCAGCCCAAGGAGGCTGCAACGCCCATCCACATCTACCCGCTGGGCGGTCTGGGCGAAGTGGGCAAGAACATGACCGTGTATGAGTGCAACGGGGACATGATCATCGTAGACTGCGGTCTGGTGTTCCCGGACAGCGAGATGTACGGCGTGGACCTGGTCATCCCCGATTTCACCTATCTGGTGCAGAACAAGGACCGGATCAAGGGCGTGATCATCACCCACGGCCATGAGGACCACATCGGCGCGCTGCCCTACCTGCTCAAGCAGATCAACGTGCCCATCTACGCCACCCGGCTGACCATCGGCCTCATCAAGAACAAGCTGGAAGAGCACAACCTGCTGGGCCGCACCAAGCTGGTGGAGATCACCCCAAAGCGCAAATTCAAGCTGGGCTGCTTCACCGTGGAGCCCATTCATGTGAACCACTCCATCCCGGACTCGGTGGGCTTTGCCATCGAGTGCCCGGCGGGTGTGATCCTGTGCACCGGTGACTTCAAGATCGACTACACCCCGCTGTCTGCCGGGCCGACCGATCTGGACACCATTGCCGAGTACGGCCGCAAGGGTGTGCTGCTGCTGCTCAGCGACTCCACCAACTCGGAGCGGCCGGGCTTTACCGCCACCGAGCAGAAGGTGGCGGCGGGCGTTGGCAACCTGTTCCGCCAGGCGGACCGAAAGCGCATCATCATCGCAACCTTTGCCTCCAACATCTACCGCATTCAGCAGATCATTGACCTGGCGGTGGAGAACGGCCGCAAGGTGGCCGTGAGCGGCCGCAGCATGGTGGGCAATACCCAGATGGCCATGGACCTGGGCTATCTGCACGCGCCGGACGGGGT
>ENA-ORUI01001459-ORUI01001459.1-human-gut-metagenome-genome-assembly--contig:-NODE-1459-length-23834-cov-3.236679_pt1 | contig 23834 bp, 34 predicted proteins | sample MGYA00242078_ERZ509205 | MGnify/ENA primary metagenome ERZ509205 (study PRJEB26280, sample SAMEA2338828) | human gut metagenome | biome: human gut; feature: human-associated habitat; material: faeces... | reverse complement strand
GTCTCCGATTCTTTTACTGCAGCACAAAAGAACGAAGCATTAAAACAGATCGTGGACAAAATTGTCTACAACCGAGAACAAGATTCTCTGAAAATCTATTATTTCTTATATCAGTAAAATACCCGCAAACCACTGTAAAATAAGGGCTTGCGGGTTCTTTATACGTTGTAGCAAAAAGGTTGACCATTTTGTAAGGACGTATAAAAAAGTTTCTACCTATTATATATATGTCAGATTATACACTATCCTACATACTTTTTGCCACCATAATATGCAGCAATCCAGCCGCTTGGAATCTTGATCCAGATGTCATTGCCAACCTCGCGGACGTCCTTGCAGGTTACATGAGTGCCTTTCTTGAGTCTCCCGTTATCATGCGCGTGTTGCTGTGCATTACTGGATAACTCCGCATAAGATTTTTCCGGATTATTGGTTCCCGGACCGGTTCGGACGCTCAGGTCGTCCACCTGTGTTGTATAGACTTGTCCGACGACATAAGCTCTGGTACTCTTTGAAGCGGAAGTCACTCCAGATCCATTGTTCAGTACTACAACTGTATGTCCCTTTGTGCGTGTAACAAGAATATCCCCTCTTTTCAGATATGTACTTTCCTTGCAGTGCTTATCATCTTTCAGGATTTCGAACGCTCCTGTCTTTCGCAAGGTTTCCAGCTCTGACGCTGTGTTGAAATCTCCAACCTGTATTCCGGCATATAAGCAACATACTCTGACCAGTGCAGAGCAATCTACCTCCACATCAACATTGACCTTGCTGAGATTATAGTTATACTTAACCGCAATCTTTCTAAGGCTGCCTCTGTGTGCCTGGCAATAACCGATGTGATTATTGTTGCACGCTGCTTCCATTGCCTGTGCAATCTTCTCTGCTACAGTTGGATCTTTCGGTCTTGCTACGTACCAACCTTTTCTGTGCAGATAGTAATTCTGTATAGACACTTCTCCACCGGTCTGATCTCCGGCTTTTCCTCCGGTGGTGGTGCCCTTCTCATTAATACGTGCGCTTCCAATTCTTACTGCCATAATATCACTCCTATCAATAAGAGGACGATTACTCGCCCTCAACCTCCGGTAATCCTGCTACACTTGTCAGCAAGGATAAGATTCCGGCCAGTACTGATGCTGAGACTACAAGCTTTGCATCGACCTGACCGAGTGCTGTTGCTGTGCCAATGGTTGCTACTGCAGTCTGTGCTACCGTTTTCACTGCTCTGACCGCTGCTTTCTTAGCCCACTTCTTTGTATCTACAGATACTTTAAATACACAATTTTTAAACATCATTAATCCTCTCCTTCATGGGGTGGCTCTGTAGGCAATTCCATAAGCGCATGATATATTTGCGTGCCTACACCATTCCCCTTTAATGTATGATATTGTTTATATTCGTCTTCCAGTGACTGCTTGACATACAACGGACAATATCCATAATCGTCGTGATACTTGTTGTACAGTCGTATCAAATCCGCTCTGAGTAGTGCGCGTATTCCTTTTCGCATAGCAATCACTTGATAATATATGTATGCAATTGCTGATATCACGAACGATAATAATGCCCAATTTTCTGATAAAAACTTGATCATGTGCGTCCTTTCCTTATTTTATGGTATAAAAATAAGACCTTTCGGTCTTGCACGTATTTCCATATAATCACCTCTACTCTCCCAGTATCAGCGCCAGCTTCTTTGCTCTAAGGCTATCTCCACCACCGGCAGAGACTTCCATGTAGCACTCTGCATCATTTTCCACGATGGTTGTTCTGGCGTATGTTACAAGATTCTTGTATGCCTGGATTTCTTCTGGTGTGAGGTCGCGCTCGATCGGCTCTGCACGAACATATAATACGTGTGTATCCGTCTGCTCAACAATCTTTTTGAAAGATGCTATTGCCTTTGTGTTATCCGATGCATCATCTAAATCACTTGTATGCAATGAAATTGTAATATGGTAATCCTTCTGTCGTACTCAATGTGCATCTCATAAGAGTATTATCAATATTAACTCCCATCGAAAGCGTGTATGTTCCAGCCAAAAGCTCAAATGTCGGTGCTATAAAATCCACCGTCTTTTCCGCTGTCCCGCTGATGTGTATTTTTCCATGCTCCATGTATTCTACAGTTATACCGTTTTTCTCTTCTATACTTGGAGTTATGGTTGGGAATAGCTGCGCTCCTGTGGTACTCTCCTGCTTACTCCACCCAAATACTTTCATTTCATTCATCGGATTATTCTTCAATGTATCTGACATGATTGCTGGGTTCCCGGAGGCAGATATCTCTGCCCCGGTCCTGTTCTTGAGGATTTTATATAATAACAAGCTATCATCCATCATAACCACGGCCCCCATGTGCCATCATTGGCCATAATGCATACATCAAGTGCAGGAGTGATTACTATACTGCCCGGAGTAACCCCCCCCCAGCACCGCTTAATCCGTCTATGTCCGAGAGCAGTGTCGGGAGCGTGTCCTCTTTGCTGTCCGCCAATAGTAACAGACGCATACCTCCGTCACTGTACGTGCGCTTAATATCAAGTAATCTAACCATTTTACTCCTCCTCAGTCTTCTACGATAATCTCATCGTAACCGTCGGTTTTTAAAATAGTGTCAACATCGTCTTTCCAGTTTTTGTAGAGGCTCGTCCGAACGAAATATGCACGGTATTTCTTCTGTCCTGCTGCTGTGCTTTTGTCTGCCTCCCTCATGATCATTCTTGCAATAAATGTAGTCATATCATTCATCCTTTCTTTTTCCTTTCTTACTGAGTTTCTTCTGTGCCATCACCGAGCAGTGCCGGCAGCACGTCTGTGAGGATACTATCCACGGTAGCGATAAGCTCTGCCGTTTCAGCCTCACGGCTTTTGTTGGCTTCTGTAAGATTATCCACATGCTCTTCCAGTGCATCAATACGATCCATTGGTGATTCTTTTTCCCGATATATCACTACTCCTAGAATTCCGCCAATGTACTTCACAAGAGCGTTGAGATTGGTGTAATTCTCATAAGTTGCGACTGTGGACTCCCGTTCTGTCACGGTCATCTTTTGAGTCTTGAACTTATCCTGGAACATGGTTCGAAGTTCCTCTTCCGTTGCCGATATAGTCTTGATCAGGAGACTTCCATCTACACGGATTGATGCCGACTGGACAACCAGCTCCGTTGCGTCATTGAAAATAATCTTCAATTGTTACTCCTCCTTTCTTGCATTAATAAAGTTACATATATAAAAGTGCATAACAAAAGCACCCGACCATTGCCGAGTGTGAGTGTGAATTGTGGTAAGAGAAAAGTTACTACTTTTTTATTTATGCTATGCGCTTAAATATTTCTTGTGGTGATATTTCACCGATTCCTGATCAACGCTGCAGTAGAGCATTGTCGTCTCGGTTTTAGCGTGTCCTGCCATGATAGAAGCTTCCTGTAACGGCATGCCTCTGTTAATGGCATTAGTAATGGACGTACCTCGAAATCTGTGCGGATGAGCCTTTTCGACTCCTGCACGTTCTCCGGTACGTCTTATCATATCTTCTATTCCAGCCTTTGATAGCCGATTGTGTGGACTCTTAAGTCCCACGAATAATGCTGGATTATTATCGGTTCTGCTCTGCAGGTATTCCTGCAAATACATGTTCGTGCGTTCATTTAGGTACACCGTCCTTTCTTTTCCGCCTTTTCCGTATACAATAAGATCCTTACTGCTCCACCGGATATCATCAATATTAAGACTGGCGAGCTCCGACACTCTGACTGCCGTGGAATATAAGAATTCCATCATAGCCTTGTCCCGGATAGTGGCGCAACTCCGGAGTAATTGCTCCCGTTCTGTGTCTGTGAACGGGCGCTTGACGCGCTTTTCCACCTTGATTGATTCCACCAGTACCATCGGATTTCGCCTTACCCGATCTCTGTCTCTGAGCCACACGAAAAAGCTACTGTACACTGCACGTACTCCCTTTAGCGTACTATTTTTCACTGCCTTGATATTCTTGTAGGCTCTCAAGTAACTTGATATATCCCCGTCTGCTATGTCTGCCACTGGCTTATTGATGTATGATAACAATCTTGTCAGCTCATATCGATACCGATTAACCGTATCAGTACTCTTGCCCTCCAATGCCTTAGACATTAAGTAATCTTCCAGGTCAATCCTCCAGGAATCATCCACGCATTGTACCTCTGTCTTTTGTGCGACGTCGCACCCAGCGAATACCATGTGCAGCACATTCTTAAGCTCCCGGAGTTCCTCGTCCTCCAAGGCTGGTTGCATTCTCCTTAACACTTCCATGATTCGTTGTTCCATATCGATCTCCTTTTTGCTTTATGGTAGCATGTAGGAAACTCATATGACGCAACAATTCGTTGCTTAATAAAATAGCAATAAAAAAGTGGAATGCTTCAGCAAAACTGTAGTGACCGATACGAATATACTTGTTGACTTCTCACCAGAAGTAAATCAAATAATAAAAAACGGTGGAAAAATTATCTCTGCAATCCCTGGCACTACTACAAATTCTAACAATGCATTGGTGTACGGAAAAGTCGCAATCCAAGCATCGTCAAACTGGTCAGAAGTATACGTCAGGTGCAATAGTAATTATTATTCCGGACTTGGCGGAACAACTACACTCAATCTACTGGTAATATATGTGTAATTACATTTTTGTCCAACTATGAGCCACGGATCCGTCCTTGTTGTTTTTCATGATGTACTGGGTCATGCTCATATCCCATGCAACTTTAAGATAGCCGCCGACTTCTCCATTAATGAAGATTACGGACACCAACATAATGCCAGCCCAGTCAGATGGCGAGCCGTTGCCATAGTAACCGCCATAACGATACAAACCACCATCCCAGCACCCATATGCGAGATTTTCGGATGCATTAAACACTTTAAGTGCATGACCATTGTCATTTTTAGAATTTAATATTTTTATATTGCTATTTAATTCAGCAACATTAGGCAGAACTGACAGCATTTTTTTAACTTCTGTCACATTAATTCCGTCATAATGCAACTCAAATACCGGGCAGTCATCTACAAGGTCACCCTTCTGCAGGTTCCCGACAGTATATGCCGGAGCTACTGGGTTAGACGCTACGGGTGTTCCCATGATTACAACCCATTCATTTTTTTCTATGTTCGTCTCGGCATTCCTTGTATATCGGTTAACCACAAGATCGATACGTTTCATGCCCTGACTTCCATTCGTCAACTCCACTTCATCATAAGTTCCAATCTTCACACTGGATACATTTCCGTGATGACTCATCATTCCGCTTCGAATCTTAAGCAGATTGTTGGCAGCCAGCTCCGGTTCTAAATTCTCTCCAGAAGTCACAATATAGCTTTTCTGTCCAATAGTTCCTTCCAGAATCTGTCGGAACTGTTGGCTCGTCACATGAGGCTTTTCGCCTAATCCACTAACTATTTCCATCGTCATTTTCTCCTTCCAATTCATATTCTTTCGATATCACGCCTGCAGTTATGCTGCATGTAATATTCTCAACAGGTTTTGCTCCGTACATACCAGTCAGATAATCACGTCCGCCAATAATATCTCCGATACCTACATCAATGCCAAGCTTCTCCACATCCATGCCGAATTTTTTCTTACTCATCAGCTCTGTCAGCTTATCAATTGACTGGTCTTCCAGTTGATCTGTCTCTGTCGATGTATTCTCATAGACCTGAGTAATTTCATCAAGTCCTTTGTAATACTGCGTCTTCTTAATACTCCCGTCCGGCCAGGCATACAGGTGAAATACATTTCTATCCTGCAGTTCACCCTTGCCGGTTACGATCAAGTGATTGATTCCGTCCCGGATATCTTCCATTGTATAATTCAGACCGCAATCCTTGGACAACTCTATCTGATCAGAATAATCTACAATTGGAACCGCTCTGATCAAAATATATCCGGGAACTCCCTGTTCTCTCTTATGTCGGATATCTAGCCGATACCTGACTGATTTCAACATCTTTGTAATGCCTTCCAGTAACGTACAATATCGATCAAACTGATAATTGCTCACAGAGACTCCGGTATTCTCACCGGATACTACATACAGACCTCCAAATTCAGGCTCTATCAGCGATTTAAGCACTGTGTTAAGCTCTCCCGACACAACCTTATAATCACTTCCTGACGGTGGCTCAATGGCTTTGTATGCTAATCGTCCTCGCCATGTATAGCCTTTCAGTTCTACATAATCTAACGTAGTACTGGTAAGAATCTCTCCAATGATTCCTCCAAATTCTGTATCTGGAATATATACCAGATTCCCGTAGGTCATTTCTTCTGTCCAATAGCACCGGGCAATCTTTACAGAGAACTTCATTTCCCCGTTCACGTCGAAGGTACAATTGGCTTTTCTCAGTGGATTACTTCCAATCTCTCGTTGCTTTGTAGCAAGTATTACCATGCTGCCTCCTTCCTTTTCAGGAATATGTATAGATCTATTCCGAAGTCTCCGCTCCAATTCACAGACACAAGTCCCGATGGTATCTTTTCGAATATGGAATAATCATATCCGCGAACGTCAAAAAGATTGGCTATCGTACCATTAGACAGGTATTTCACAACTGTTTCCTCCAAGGTATTCAGTGCCAGGTACTCATTGCTTTCCAGTGTTGTTAGGATTTCATATGGGTATCCATTAATCAGCACCTTTGGATTCACGCATGGACCATAAATTATCATCTCGAAATCAGATGGAATAATATGGTCAATCTCAAATGAACTGGATCCGCGCTTCTCGTCAGCAAAGTTGAACGGGAAATTAAACGGAAAGTTAAGTCCACTTTCCAGAGCTGGTTGTTCCTGCGGATAGAATCTCTTTTCAAGGACTGTAATCCATGACAGCTCCGGAGCTAAAAATGTAAGTACGACTTCCGTGTACACGTAACCCTTCCAACCGGATTTTTTAGTCTTGTAAATCTGACACGGCAAAAATGTATCGTTCACATAGAGCCGGCCATAATTTCCCGTCTCCGAATCTACAGAAATAATTCTGTACATAGTCTCCATGTTCTGCGTGAATTCTTCTCTTTTTCCAAAAACATCAATTGTAATTTCTTTCTCGTATCCGCTGTCGGTCTTTTCCCAGGTGGAATCGAACCAATTAGCCTCAACTGTGCGAAAAGGTGCCCTGGTCAACCAGAGCACCTCTCCTTTACTATTTTTATAATACGCTTTTACCATACAGGTACCGCTCCTTCCGGTAATGGTGTGTCTATCCGTTTCGTATCAAGGAATATCGGACGTCTCGCAAGCTTATCCGCTGCTTTCATTTGGATTTTTTCCAGCCTGTCATAATCAATATCATTATTATCGAATCCCGGCATACTCTTCACACCTCCTACAGTCTTATCTGAAGTTCTTGCAGACAGTGCAATGTCTACGGATTTTTGTAATCCAGCTACAGCCCTCTGAACTCCGGTACTCATGGACTTGACTGGAATATTCCGCTCAAATCCGATTCCCATTCCAAGAGCCATCATCTTACCTACCTGATCGCGGAATACCCGTGACGGGGAATGAATACCCAATGCATTCTTGGCCGCATTCAGTGCGCTTTCCGCTGCACCTTTGGCAGCTTCTACAATTGCTCCTGCGGCACCCTTGAGGCCGTTCGCAATTCCTTTAATGATGTTCATTCCGACGCTGCCCCAATCAACACTTATAAATGCGTTCTTTACCTGGCTGATAATCGATGGAATTTTACTAATAAGCTGTGGCACTGCCTGGATAAGTCCGGTTCCCAGAATCGTTATAATCTTAATTCCAGCAAGCAAAATCTTCGGCAGATTAGAAATAATTGCTGTTGCTAACTGCCCGATAATCGTCGGTGCCTTATTAATTAGCTGCGGAAGTGCATTCACAACTCCCTGTGCCAGTCCAACCAATAGGTTAATGCCTGCATCTACCAGTTGTCCAACGTTAGACAGTAACGAACTGACCAACGTCAAAATCATCATGAGCGCTGTTGGAATCAATGTAGGTAACTGCTGCGCAATGCCTGTGATCAGAGTAGATACAATTGCAATACCACCTTGAATGATTGCAGGCAAGTTTGCCGTAATCGCAAGCATGAGGCTATTCAGCATCGTAGCGCCTTGCACAATCAAATTCGGTAATGCTGCTACAATTCCATTACAGAAATTGGTGATAACCTCCGGTCCCTTAGTCTGCATCATAAGCAGTATCTGGTCTATCTGTGTACCGAACTGGCTGTATAATAAGCCAAGCCCCACGGCTACAACTCCGAGCACAGCCCCAAATCCCATAAGATTTGCAAATGCGGGCATGAATCCGGCTACTTTTCCAAGGACTCCCTGGAATGCCGTTCCTATCTGTCCTCCCCAGGCTCCGATGTACCCACCAAAATCTTGAAATGCGGATGTAATTTTAGGAAATTTCCCGGCTACTGCAGGACCAATCTTCCCAACGTATCCGGAAATCTTAGTTGGCAAAAAGGAGAATGTCTTTCCGATAACACTGTTAAGCTTCGGCGTTAATACTTGAAATGGTCCAACAATTGAACTGCCTAAATTCTTTAGACTTCCAGCAAATCCAGTAATTGCTCCCTTGGCATTTTTTAATCCGCCTGGAAACTTACCGATTGCAGTAATCGCTCCTCCTGTGACATCTCCAAGTCCACCAAGAATATCGGAAAATGTTCCGGCACTCTTGCCAATCAGTGAAAATGCTGGGACTGCACCGACCAATACCCCGGTCAATTTACCGAGATTCATTAGCTCATCCGTAGACATTCCTTTTGTTTTTTCGGCAAAACCGGCAATTGCATCTGTGAAGCTTTTAAGCATCGGAACTTTATTTCCAATTTCATTGATAAATCCAGCAAAGCCTCCTGATGCATATGCTTCGTTTAAGTCAGATATAGCCTTAACGCCAACAGAAGCAAGATTTTTTAATGGGACCTCAACAGATTCATAGATTGAAATTCCGAGTCCTTCCAGCCCAGATTTTAATATTGTAATCTGGCCAGCAAGGTTATCTTGCATGGTCGCCGCCATTTCCGCAGCAGCTCCATCCGCATTGTAGATGGAATCCTTTAACTTGTTGAAGTCTTCATCTGATGCATTGACAATAGCAAGGAGTCCAGACATTGCCTCCTGTCCCGCAAGAGACGTTGCTATCTGTGTCTGTTCTGCCTTTGATAGACCACTGAATCCACTACGAAGATCTGACATAACGGTATCCAGGGATTTCACATTTCCTACTGAATCCGTTAACGACAGGCCTAACGTATTCATTGCGGTCTGTACTTCTTTTGTAGGCTTCGTCAGTCTACTCAACATCTGTCTCAGAGAAGTACCTGCCTGTCCTGCCTTGATTCCGGAATTCGCCATCAATCCAATGGCCACGCCACAATCTTCAACACTGAATCCTAACGCTCCAGCCACAGGCGCAACATACTTGAATGTCTCTCCCATCATGGAAACATTCGTATTTGCATTAGATGATGCTGCCGCCAGAACATCGGCAAAATGCGTAGAATCCTGCGCCGACAATCCAAATGCCGTTAACGCATCAGTTACGATATCAGAAGTTGTCGCAAGATTCTCTCCGGAAGCAGCCGCCAAGTTCATGATACCCTCAATACCATTGAGCATGTCCGCGGTTTTCCAGCCTGCCATAGCCATGTATTCCATAGCCTGCGCTGATTCTGTGGCTGAGAACTTAGTCTTGGCTCCCATCTCTTTTGCCTTATCTGTCAGAGATAACAACTCATCACCCGTCGCTCCAGATATGGCAGACACTTTCGACATTTCTGCTTCAAATGTCATTCCGACTTTAATGGCCGCGGTACCAATCTCACCTACTTTTCCAGCTACCTTGGTCATCGCATTGCCAACCGCTACACCTAAACCTGTGGTGGCAATCTTGCTGATCTTACTAACGCCCTCATTAAAACCTTTTTCATTTATCTTGGTATCAAAATTCAAATATCCGTCTGCCATACTATCATCCTTTCTGATAGCACGGCTCAACGGCTCACATGTGCTTTTAAATCTTAATATTTATTTCTCTTTTACATTCCCGACAGTTTAGATACACTCCACTACATTTGGCTGTATCCTCGTAAATTAATAACTTCTTACCACAATAAGGACATCTATACCACTTTCGTTCTGTCGGGATCCTGATCATATTCTTCATTATGCAAACATATCTCCAATCTCATAATCTGTCATTTTCCTGCGCTTCTTTTTCTTGAGAGCGACTGCCTCTTGAATCTTTTTCACTCTCTTGCGCTCGTCCTTATCTTTAATATCCCGGAGGTCTGTGTTCCGGTACAAAATGCGCTGTTTGATTTCTGTGTTGTCCGGAAGTCCGATGAACAGCGCCTGAAACTCCCACCAGTGCATATACGGCACAGACTGCAGGTCGATTCCGTATGCTTCGCGGAATGCGCTGTAAATCCAAACCATATCCTCATCGAAAGAATACACTTGTTTTGGTGGGAGCATTGGCTCATCGGATTCTTCGCCATCCTGCCTCATTGTAAGAAAATCCCCTAGAGCCTCAATCGCCTCTTCCAAATCGTCCGGAATTCCATCTGTATACCACTGCAATAATAGCCGGCACTTAATTTGCCACGGAACGTCCTCGTCTTCCACCAACTTCGTGAATCGTATCCATTCCCGGAAATCTGTCTCGACCTCATAGTCTTTCCCGTTTACGCATACCGTATCGGGGAACTTATCAATCAGAATGTTCATAGTACTCTACCTATTACCATTAGGATAATAACTAACATTTCCTTTATTGTGCTTCTTTCCATGCTGTTTATTGTAATTACGGTTCTGCTGCCTGTTCCCATGCTGCTGAACCATATAATCACTATATTTCTCATTCAGTTTAAGCGCCTCATCATTTTCAAACTTAAGAAGTGCATCTGTGGCATCGAGACATGAATTAAGGCTGGTTCTACCCTGGAACATCTCCTTGTGTGCTCCCTCTCCGATCACCCGGTCGAAAAAGTTAAAATAACACTGACACTGCGCGCGAATAATATCCGCTGTCTTTCCGGTTTTCGGTACTTGTGCTGCTTCATCAACCATTAATTTCTTTGCTTCGTCCAAATTTTCTAAAAAATCAACATCTGTAAAATCAATCTCTGCTTCGAGATTTCCGTATTTAAAAAGGCTCATCGGCTCACTCTCCTATCTTTTTATTAATCCGCTGCAAACGTACATGTCTGCCAGTTGTCTGTTGTTGTAGCGGTACCCTTGATTTTCTCACCATTGGCTTTCAGGCTACCTTTGTAGATCAATGCATCAGTTCCATCTCCTGAATTGTCTGGAACAACGCTCCAATCACGCTTTCTAGCAACACATGTATTCGGTGTATCTGCCTTAATATCAAAAAGATCTACCACAACGATGCTTACCTGTGCATCAGAGCCAAGTAATTCATCATCTGTGATTTCTGCAATTTTCTGCTGTACCAGATCATTGGTATAGCGGTCAAATTCATAATCATTTGATGGGGCATATCCCACAACATCTGTTCTCTCACTTTCTTCGTCCACATAATGGCGGCTGTACTCGGAAGCGTTCTTACTCTCAGACATAGACGTAAATCCTGTCATTCTGGTATAGGTTTTTCCGTCACCGGCAACGTCCATAAATGCCACTCTCTTGTGTCTTCCGACTAATTTCTTTTTTGTATCTGCTTCTGACATTTTGTACCTCCTACTTATAAATCAATCTGCAAATCATCTGATACCGCCCCAGATCTTCCTCTGTGCTAAATAAATAGCCGGACTGCAACACGTCTACTCGTATAGCATCGTGCCCGTCCAGCTCCGGGAGGATATCGTCTAAATTGTTCTGTTCTGTCCATTCCGCAAAATCCTGATAAAAACCACTGTTGGCAATGCCTGTTCTGGCGTCACCATCATAAGCTTCTTTCGAAGTGAATGCGAACTGGAATTGTTTCAGGCAGCTCCCATCTACATATCTTTTATAAATAGGATCTGCCCCAATTGGGTCTATAGAATATTCCATTCCATTGCCAAGATAATCAATATTAATTTTCCGGTCATCAATATCCGGGTACGTCATAACATAATCCCGGATACTCTGGATAATCGGTTTCTTACCGTCCTGCAATCTGCTCTGCTCCTTTCAGAATAGCCTCCTTGTTGCTTGCCTTCATCTTTTCGAACCATCTCGCTTTAGACTTATGCTCGTAATACTGCCGGCGGGCGTAAGGTGTCAGGTACTCAATGGATCCAGAACCTATCACAGTTCCAAGTGTTGCTGACTTAATCATCATACCTGTTCTTCTCGGTGTTAATGGATTCATGTACCGCAAGCACTCAGAATCTACAAACTCCTGCGCCTTTGAAAAGCTTTCGGATTTCGTCCGGACAAACGATGGATTCCATTCAAGCCTCGCTTGGACAGAACCGTTCGCCGTTATCTCTGTGAATACGCTTCCTCTTGGAGTCGTAATGCTGAAATTTTTCTTTGATGCCATCTTAAGCGCCTCCTATTCTCCAATGCGGGAGCCCTCTGAAGCGGTTGTCTGACCAGGACAACACTTTACAGTGTCTCAATCGTACATCGGTGAGCTCTGCTGGCTTTTCAATCTCCTTGTCACATTCTCCCAGAACAATATGATCATCAATCTGAATCGTCCAGCAGTCTCCCGGATTATCTTTCTTCACATATTCCTCTGGTGGAAGATACTGATCTGCATTCTCCACATCTGTAGGAATACGAATCTTGTACACTTCTGCGCTGTTAAGTCCGGAATCACCTGCAGATACTTTATGGTCCACATACACATGCACGCCCCGGATTACCGTTCGATTCCAGGTGTCAAAGGTGGTTTTACTGCCGGTTTTCCGGTTATAGATTGTAATCGTCGCATTGGTCAGCATGACAACACCCTACCTTTCTTGATAACCACCCGGTCGGAAGCAAATATGTAGATGCAGCTTCATACGCTTTCTTTCTAATCAGCTCTTCCATTGTCTGACCATCAGCCTGTTCTACCGCATATGATACACTGTAGCCATCGTTATTCTCAGACTTGACCGTACCTGCTTCCTGCTTCTTTTTGCAGGAATAATACACGTCAGCCACAGCGCACACTGCATCTTTTACCGCAGTATTTTCAACTGCAAAAATATCTCCTCTGACATAAGTCAGTTTCCTGATATAAGCTTCAGCCCTGCGCTCAGCAGATGGATATTCCCTTTCAGGAATATCCCCGCCATAGTGATCCGCATAATATGAATAATCTGCGTACATTTACTCCTACTCCCCTGCTTTCAGAATTGAGAACGGACATCTTTTGGTTTTATCTTTTGCAAGTGCATTGATTGGGTTTGGAATCTCCCAGCCAAGACGCATTACTGCACGAAGTGCAACCATGTCATTCTGCATCAGGTTGTATGCAATAGATCCATCTGTGTTCTGAACAACACCCTCAGTAAACAGCTTAAATGTAATATCCTGTCTGATGGAATATACAAGCTGTGAGAAATCTCCAGAAATCATCAGCGCCTTAGTCCTATCGAATGAACCATTGTTTGGGAAGTTCATTGGAGAACCGTCCAGCGCATACTGTGTAGAACCCTGCATATCTGTTTTGAACAACGGATCACCGTTGGTATTTTTCAGCCCGCGAAGCTTCGCTCTCATGGAAATATCAGCCATGTGACCATTGACCATGTATCCGCAATTCTCAACTTTGGCAATCACACCGTCTTCTGCCATGATTTTGTCATACAGCGGATCCGCTGAGCCAAGTGTTACCACGGATCCAGCTTTTGTGGCTGTCGCAACAACATCGTCTCTCCAAGTAGACGGTTTATCGGTACCAAACAGTACAGCTCCATCAATCTTATTTCCAAATGCCTCTGTGACCCTTGGTTTTACTTCGCCCCAAATATCATAGTCTGAATCATCTAATACAGATTCTGGAATCGGTACAATTACCGCAATTTCCTCTGCAATGATAAATTTCTTATCCCATGCCTGCTTTGTTGTCTTTTTCTGTCCAGAATCGCCATTTACGAAATAGGCAATCGGCAGCATATCAAGAACTGGCATCTTGTACTGCTTGCTTGTCATATTTGCCAGCTTACGTCCCCTTGACAGTACTGCAGACTGCGCAATTGTACCCTGAATAATTTCTTTTGCTTCCTGGGTTGGAATCAGGGACTCTGCTCCGGTACGGTCGATAATATTCACATCGTTCTGGAACATTCTTAAATTCATTCTGTTTTTATTCATTTTATACCTCCATTATCTTCTTGCTGCAGCACGGATACGATCATTGATGGAAGCGTTCATATCTCCACCAGAACCCTCAGAAGTGTTCCCTGCAGATGTTGAAATACGATAACTGTTCGTACCACCTGCAAATCTTGGATTCTCCTTCAGGAATCTTTCTGCAGCTTTCTCAAATGTTGTCTTATCGTCTACAAGTTTCGATACCTTGAACATGACATAATCAAGATCTTCTGATTTCACACCTTTCCCAGATAAGAATTTTTCATTCTTCATCTGCTGCACCTCATTCAAAGCATCGTCACGCTCCTTCTGGAGCTTTGCAGCGTCTGGCTGATTGGCAGCACGTTCTGCTTTGAAATTATTGATTGCCTGTGTGACCTCAGTTTCTGTCATTCCCTGCGTCCGAAAGAAATTTGCAAGTGCTGTTCTCTCTGAACGCTCTACCCTTGCACTCGCGATCTCTTCCAGCTGTTCATAGGTATATGTTCCGGTATTATGCGCTCCGGATGCGCTCCCAGCGGATCCCTGACCGCCGTTTCCAGCCCCGGCATTTCCACCCTGTCCACCAGAGCCAGCTCCTGTGCCGTTTTCAAAGAGCTGTAAATTCATTCTGTATTTCATGCTTTTTACCTCCGTTTTGCCTCGACAGGCTCCCGAGCTTTTCTTGTCTTCACGTTTTGGACATAATAAAAACACCCTCTCGGGTGCTTGTTACTGAAATTCTATACAATTGTATTCCCGGTTGATATCTGTAAGTCCCAGGAACCATGAATCTATCAGAAGTTTTCCACCATCTGAAAGATTCTCCCATTCAATTACCATCATGCCGCTGCCTGTATCTGCCTGGATTCTATCGCCGGTCAAATCCCTTAATGAATTGATTAGACTGCATGTCAGAGCTGATACTGCAGCACATACCCGGTCGATACCACTGGAATCTTTCCGGCAGGCATGGCCAGACATGCTAATTTTTTTATTTTTTACCGTTACAGTTATCATGATACCTCCTAAAAATACGTACAAAAATACCACCGGTCATATCGACTGGTGGTAACTACACAACTGCTTTTAACGCTTTGTTGTATTCAATTTCCAACTCACGTTTAAATTTTTCAATCTCTTCTGGTTTCATTCCCGGTTCTGCTGATGCACAAATGTCTGGGGTTTCTTCTGCCAATATTTCAGTTGCTCTCGGCTGTTCCGCATGCATTGCATCGTACTCATCAACTAATGCATCTTCAAGGATAATAGAAAACTCATATATATCTTCCGGAGTATTTTCAAGAAAATCCTTTATATAATTCATATATTTTTTAAAGACCTGCATCCGTCCATTCCTCCTTTTTATTTTTCCTTCGAACAATACTAACTATATCGCCGGAGTTTTTATTTTTTATAACTACAAGCTGTTTGCTTGGGCTGAACCAAATCATTTTCTCTTCTCCTTCAGAATAATTCGGCATAGTTTTTATTAGATCGAGCACATCTTCTTCGTGAATCGCTTCATATCCTGGCTTATTTAATCTTGGTAATCGACTCAAAGCATGAACTGATAATTCTTCTCCTTGCTCTCTGAATCTATCATACGCCTGTTTAGACGTGTTCTTAAATTCTTCCGACCAATCTTTCTTGTTGATTTCAACATATGTAGAAAACCTATTCTGAAGCTTTTCCCACTGTTCACTATCATTATATTTCAACTGCCCGAACTTAGCAAGAGAACCAACAGGATCTCCAAGAACTTCTTTATATCTTTTATACTGAGCTACGTCTTTCGATGCGTTCTTAACCATTTCTGGGTGGAACATGGAATTCTGGCTCTTGTTGTTCGTAGCAACTTTTCCACGCATATCCAGATAAATACGCTCACGTTCCTCTGTGAGGCTCATCTTCCTGCAGAACCTGGAATACTCGTTGAGCTGTCCTTGATATTTTGCCTTGTGCAGAATGATTTCGTCCTGATCAGCGCCACCATACTGCAGTAATCGCACTTTCTCGCGTTGCGCTCTCATAGCTGTTTCCATCTGTCGTTGCCTCTGTTTAGCTTCATACAAGGTATATTCCTTACCATCAAATGTCTTAGGTTCTGCTTCTTCCTCATTCTTAGCACCCAACCAATCATCAGACCAGTTGCGCTGTGAAATGCCAGGGAAGAACGGATAATAAGTATGATAACAGTTCCACCCGCCTAATCCTTCGCCGGTTCCATAGCCTGTGCTACTGACAAAGTCTGGATAATCTGCCATGCTCGCATCACCCCTTCCACAACAAAAGAGAGTCTTAAACAAGACTCCCTCTTTAAACAAATAAATTATTTTTACAACTGGCTCATTTTTACATTTAAGATTTTTAAAATCATTTCCGCTGCCCGTGTTGCCTGTTCATTATAATCTTTTGCCAGCGGACTATTAATCATATCTCCGTCTTTGTAATGAATAAATGAATGAGACAACTCCCACGCAAGTTCGTAACATGCTTTTTCTACTGTCACATCGGTTCTAATACCAATTGTATCACCGTGTAATCTGCTGTCAAAGCATTTAAATGGATATGAGGACACCTTAATGCCTCTATCTTCTGCCACTTGAAGTAAGACTTTAAATACTCTGATGGGATTGTCAATCTGCGGAAGCTTCTGCTCCTCTTTCTTCACAACTGGCTTCATCTCAACAGGAACAGGTTTCGTTTCTTTCGGCTCTTCTTTCGCCCGGAAGTAAAAGTCAACCAGATAATCATATACTTCCCATGCCTTATCCGTGTTCAAGGATTTTGCATGGAGTAAAGCGCCTTTCTCCGTCCAGAGATAAAGAATTTTCGCTGTTTTCCCAACAAGGTAGATATTTTCTACCTTGCTTTTAAACTCCTTTAATTCTTCTCCCTGCAAGGCAATGTAATGTTTTCCCAGTACAAATCGTTTCTTATTATTTCTGAAATTCTGTTTTATCTGCCATTCCTCTGTATGATACCATTCCGTTAACTGCCTCGTTGTAAGAACTCTAACTCCATTTTTCTCAACAATCTGTGGTAACTGCATAAATAAATCTCCTTCCAATTTTCAATTCTTGAAAGAAGCACTCCTTGCTGATATAATAGATTTATCAGAAGAATGCTTCTGGTTACAAATAAGAAGTTGTATTGATTGGTAGTCGGGCAACTTCTTATTTTTTTTGCTCGGTATAAACCTTTTTAATACCCTCCATAACAACCTCATACTGCGTTTTTCCAGTTACTTCACAGCATTCCTCCAATAAAGCTTTATCTTGCTTTGTTGCTCTTATTTTTATCTGTTCTGATTTTGGATTATCACTTTTAGGTCTTCCCGTTCGTGGACTCATATTTTTCACCTCACTTTTTGAGTACACATTAAATATATTATAGTGTACACAAAAAGTCAAGTACTATTTATTCCATTTGTAAACTTTTCCCTGCCACACAGAATGTGAAGGTCTCGCCCCTGCATGCCAACTTACTTCCACATATTCACAACCGAGCTGTTCCATATGATATTCGGTTATCTTATGCGTAAGCTTTGCAACGCCGGTCATGACCGCTCTTCTTGCAGCCACATCGACCCGGTTAGCTCTCCCGGAAGAATAATCAATCTGCCGAAGTCCGCTGTTGGTAAGTTGTGTCACAACTCTACGCAACACACTGTTATAATCAAATGCTCCGGTCACGATATCACAGCACGCTGCATCAAGGTATTTGGTATATACCTGGGACAACGGCGTCAATACCTTCTTACCATTGCCATAATCTAGGTAGAACCCAAGTGAATTGGTCACATTCTCAAGGTTATCAAAGCTCTGGTCAATGATTGCTTCTGTAATCTGCTTGAGCTGTCCGTTCTCTTCGAATGGTATGTACTCGGCGTTAATCTGCTCATATATATCCTTATTCCGGACATATTCCCAGTTGATCACCTTATCATATAGTTCGAACATCTCTGGATAAGAAGCGTTGAGCGCCTTTTTGATTTCTTTTTCGATATCCTCTGAGGAATACCCCAGAATCCGAAGCCGGTTGATCTGCCAGTCTGCGGTGCTGGTTATCTCACCAGCTTTCACAATCCTCCGGACAATATCCTGCATGATACGCTCTTCCAAATCCTGATACCTGGCAACGATCTTACTTGCAAGCTTATTCTTGTAATCATCTTTCATATTACTCCATCACCTGATTTTGCTCTGGGAGATTCTTAGCAGCATCTTCTTCTGATTCTCCATACCATTTAGCACGGTACTCTACCAGACTCATGACTCCCATACTGACATCTTGTCGGTCTCTGCTCCGCTCTGTCTCTTTGTCCTCAATGATTGAATCATCAAAGTCAATGGTGATTTCGCATTCAGGATTCAGTGTATTCCCCAGTATCATTCCCAGACGGATTATAATTTGAATCAACTGCCTCAGAGCATCTTCCAAAAGTATTTCATGCTTTTTAATCATTCGATACATATCTGAGTTTTCCGAAATAATCTCTGTGGCTGTCTTAGCTCCAGTCGCCCCGAACTGATATCGGTCTGTACCAAATCCACATTTTAGCGACAGATAATTCAGATCATCATTGATTGCCTTGCTGTGCTGCTCTGCCCGGAGAGACATATCAATTTCTTTCAGAAGGCCTTCTCCATTTGCATCGTCCTCTGGCAGTGCATAAAATACACTGTCGTCCGGATCAAATGCTGGTGTACCATCTGCATTAGTCAACATCTCCGGGCGTACAAAAATACGCTTTCTGCCAAGCTCGAATTCATTGCAATATGAATCATACTCAATATCCAACTTCTTGAGCGTATCAATTGCATTTGCGAAGATTGCAACACCCATCGGATTGTTTTCATCAGCATTGTTCGTAATGTTCAGCCTGTCAATCACGAACTGTGCCTCGCTGGATCCCGTTCTTACTTCTTTTGCAAGCTCCTTGAATGGTTTTAACTGTTTCCACTCTTTCTCAGGTAACTCCGTACCCTCCTGGCTTCCAGAATCACACCGTAACACTGTGTTTTTAATTACATATTCACCATTCTCTAAGAGATGCGACTGCAACTGGACATATTTCTTTCTCGCTACGGTATGTGGAAATGCAAAAATACATTCTGTCACCTTGCCGTTGTTCCAACTGACTGGAAAAATGTTCGGTGCGTCCACATAATTGATGCTAATCTTTCCGGAAATCACTGTCCCGTCCTCTGTAATCTCAGCGTTGTCCAAATATGGGATATACGCAACCGTCCCAGTGAATGCTTTCCGTTCCTGGTAATCGTTTCCCATAACAAGAAAACGGTTATCATCAAGGATCTGATGCACAAAATTATGCGTAGCCTCATCGTCCAGAGTAATTGTAACCCTTTCATTGAGCAGGAGATCAGCAATATCTTCACTCAGTTTCTTTGCCATTCCCATACTTTTTCTCCGGCAGCGCTTATATGTTCCACGTCCGCCATACACCTTGTAAAAAGAGAAATTTCTGACATTTCCTTCATACCAGGACACCCACTCTGCTATCTTCCGGTAAAATGATGCATCTATCGTATCGATTCCAGCTTTTTTGAAATAATTAAAGATATTCATCGTCCTCTACCTCCTTCCTGCTAATATCGCATACATCTATTTCTTCCGTTTCGTCTTTCGGCAACCAATATTTCAACCTCTTCCAAGCTCCCATAACACAATATCGGATTGCGTCCATGCAGTGATCATCTTCTTTTACAGGTACTTCCTTACCTTTTTCAATGGATTTCTTGTCGTACTCATAAGTACCGAACTCACTTACCGCATATTCCTGTTTGGGCGCTATGCTCATAATGTCAAAACTCAGCACCTTCTGCACACGGCTGATTCCAAGTGCCACATCATTTTCAGCATCTCTTAGAAATACCTGATAATCCAGGCTCACTGCTCTGGTCGCCCGTCTGATTTCCTCCGCAAGCCCTTTTGCAGATGGATCAAGGAAAATATAAAAGACCCGGTTGTCATACTGCTCATGCAATTCATTCATGAACTCAACCAAGTCTTGTGCATATTCTGACGGACTCTTCTGTTTTCCGGTTTCACGGCCACTGTGGTAATATTCTCCAAGTCCTGGGAACCTCTTTCTGTATGTATCAAGACCAAATGCTTCAAATGTTGTCGCATTCTGCTGCCCATAGTCACCGCCGATATAAATACGATCATATCGCCTATCTAGATCTGGCTTCTGCCTATGACGGTCTCCAAACATGTAATAGATTAGTTCATCCACACCAACAGCCTGTCCGAGCCATACCCACCGATACATTTTCTCATCCACAAGCTTCATAGCTTCTGCAGATGCAATCAACGCATGCCCCAACCAGCTGACCGGAACATCTCTGTAATCTGTGTGAATATGAATACAGTCATCTCGTTTTTCCATCTTCTTGCACCACTGGTTAATCAGTGCATTTGGATTCTTGGGTGGGTTATACAGATAGATCATCTGGAAATCACTGTCATTCCCTCGAACGAATGTTGCTTCGATATTGCTCAGCTCATCTTCGCCTTCACCATCATCGAAGAACTCAGTCAGCTCATCCAACACCACCAGCTTGATCGGCTTATCCTCATCAATAATACCTTTCGTATCGTCGATGCCGTCTGATCCGGAGAAGTAAATGGTCGTGCCGTATTTTTTATAAGTGATTTCCATCGGGGATTTCGTGATCGTGAATTTGTTCTTCGAGATTCCCAACCGATTAATTCCTCTGATCATTTCCTTGTACACCGTCTTCCGGAGCTTGTTGTGATGCTTACGAAGAACTACTGCAGAGCCATGCGGATCTGATACAATCTGGTAATCTGTTCGAATAGCAGCATAACTGGATTTCGTGCCGGCACGTCCGGAAGTCAGGATGATGTGCTTAACTTTCCTGTTGTTGAATATTGCCAGATACTTCGGTATCACAATGTCCGATATCTTCACCTGTTGGCGCGTCGTTGACAATCACCACACCGTCCTCTCCATCATCATTTCCACCAGATTTTAACCTGTCTGTATTAGCCTTAATCTGCTCAATTCTAGCTCTTTGTTCTTCTGTAGCAAAGTCCCAGTTCTTATGCAACAAATCCTCATACCGGTTAATCATTCCCTCAAGAGTCTTCTGAGCTCTCGCTTGAGCCGCTAAGAAGTTCGCCTGTTTATCCCAGGCTTGCTGTACATCATATCCGGTAGCTTCACTTCCATCCAAGGTCATTTCCTTAGTTTTGTCATTCTGATCACGGACATACATGATCTTCTGCGCCCGGATAATAGCAGCATAAGCAATCTGTATCTGATCCCACAGGACATCTAACGGATCTTCCGGCATCTCCTGAATAATGGATAATGTTTCCTCCGGAAGGTGCTTGGAAAAGAACCCGAACTTCTCTGCATGTTTATTTCCCGGTGGACCTGTTGCATTCTTGTTCCCTGGCTGTCCTCCCCGTTTTCTTTTTACGGGTACAGCAGAGGGTGCACCCTCAACCTTAGAAGGTGCACCCCGTTCTTTCTTGAGCTTTGACCAGCTGTAACGCTTGATCCAGCTCTTTATTGTATTCAGACTGGTGTCGTACTTCTCAGACAATTTCTTCGGAGAGACACCGGATAAGTAATCATTTTTAATTTGTTCTTTTACATCTGACACGTCACCACCTCTCTCTTTCCTGTTTTATTGCATTATAAAAGCACCCTGTTAAGAGTGCTTAAAATTCCATCTTCACATTAATATCCTAGATTTTAAAATCTTCATTCAGATCTAGTTCGTCTACAATCTTATTATTTTCTTTAATCATTTCATCACGCATTTTATCATAATCATTTATTTTGAGCTTAAACCAAAGTTCTGGACTGTTTACAATATTAGTCACATCAAACTTAATTTGCGTAACAAGCAACGAATAGAAAGATAGTATCCTATACATGTTAACATTATTCTTCTGATTTTTATAATTTTCACTCTGCATGACAGAAGCAATTTTTATTGCATCTTTCGACCCATACGCACAAACAGTGTTCATAATTTTTCTAAAGTCATCTAAAACTTCCTCAGATTCGGGCTTCTTTATCATTTTATCCATTAAGATCAATATAGCATATGGCATTTCTGACATTTTCTGAATATGTAACGTCGTCTTTTCTTTCTTTAATTCATTTTTCAAATTTTTACTCATATTCTTATTCGTTAAAATAAATCCGATTATAGAAACTATGGACGTAAAAACAGCTGTTATTATTGCACCTTTCAAATCATCACTCATTCTTCCAAATATTTCAATTGCATCCTGCATCCTCGTTTCCTCCCGTACCTAAAACCTACCCTCATAATATCTCAAAATACGACATTATGCAACAAAAGAACAGCCTGTTGCCAAGCCGTTCCTTCTAGGTTTTATGTATTTTGAGGAAGTGAACTCAACGTGGAAAACTGTCTTTTCACTAAGTTCAGTTTATACGCTAGCACTTTTTAAGCGAACATTGCCGAACATTTATTATAATTTTTCTAAAAATCTGTTATGTCGCATCCGACAATTATCCTCTGTGTACTTAATCCTCCTCTTCGGGAATTTCTGGTTCATTTGTAGCGCCACCTGATACCAGGTCAGATCATCGATGTAATACAGCCGGAACATAATCCTCAGCTCGCTCTTTGGTATTGTCTCTATGTACTCCTCCGCCTGGTTTGTAAGCTCCAACAGCTCCGCTTCCAAAGCCGTCAGTCTATCGTTCCGTTTCTTCAACAGCCTCTGCTTCATGTTAATAGCTGCCGTCGGTCTGCCCGTGATCTTAACCGTTCCAAGTGGCTTCTTTCCCCGCTTTCCCCTGGTCACAGAGTCCGTGACAATCATATTCTCCAGCTTTGCCAGTTCTCTTTCGTTCTCATGAATCCGTCTCCTCAGATCTTTTATTTCTTCCTTCATCTCCACGTACTGGATCAGAACATTCTTGTCCACGTCCTATCTCCTCCCCTGTATCAATCTTGTTCCTCTTCGCCTTCTGCCTTGCCAAATATCCCAATATGCTGTAGCATGCCGGTGTCCGGAAGCGTCTGCTCGCTTCTTCCGTTGGTGGCTTTTCTGCCATCTGGTCACGGACTGATATGGCATCGAGGCGCTGGCATTTGCTATCACTCATCGTTCTCAACTCCTTCGTCGTTTTGTCTGTTCTCTTACCTCCACACTTTTCTGTAGCATTCTCGATGAAAAAATATTTCAGTTTTTCTCTTTGTCTTCACATACTCGACACTTTCAAGTTCATCGTCCCCCCGGATGACTTCATTGCATCCGGGACAAATAACCGGTGTCTTATGGTTCTCCACCCATTTTTCTATCATGCTTTTTTTCTTTGTCTCGCTTAAGCGCATCACTTTACACCTCCTGTCGTATCTTCCGGATCCTTGCTTTCAGACTCTCCATGACCCAGTTCTGCACATCGTCCTTCTTCTCCAGAGCCAGCATAACGTCCTCGTCTCTCGTCCCGCTGCTCACCAGATGATGGATAATTACTTTTTCCTCCTGCCCCTGCCTGTGCAATCGTTTATTCG
>ENA-ORUI01001441-ORUI01001441.1-human-gut-metagenome-genome-assembly--contig:-NODE-1441-length-24071-cov-2.886367_pt1 | contig 24071 bp, 16 predicted proteins | sample MGYA00242078_ERZ509205 | MGnify/ENA primary metagenome ERZ509205 (study PRJEB26280, sample SAMEA2338828) | human gut metagenome | biome: human gut; feature: human-associated habitat; material: faeces... | reverse complement strand
TAACATTTTGATTAACTAATGGTTTACCTTGACCGTCTAATGTCTGTGCAGTAAAGTTACTGCCATCTCCATAAGTCATATTAAGGTCACGAGTAACTAAAGTAGGTAAAACAACTATATTGTTACCTACAGCTAATCCTTCATACATTGTTGTAATAATGTATTCTCCAGGCCTTAAATTAATTGCTAAACTTACTACACCATTTGAATCAGTTGTTTTAGTGTAAAATACACCATTGATGTTGAAAGTTACATTTTTACCTACTGCTAAAGATCCGTTTTTATCATAAATAGTTGCTTGGAATTTGGAAGCGTTTAAGTAATATTTAGTTAAGTCACTTTGTACAATTAAAGATTTTACTGTTATGTTAAATCCTTTTTCTTCACCAGTTACAGGATTGTAAGCAGTTAAAATGTACTCACCAGGTCTTAACATAATACCTAAATCAGCTACACCATCTTTATCAGTCTTTTTAGTGTAGAATATACCATGAATGTTAAATTTAACAGTAGTCTTAGTTAATGCTTTTCCTGTGCTGTCAGTGAACTTAACATAGAATCTAGTATCATTTTGATACATTTTAACTAAATCTTCACTTATAACAGTCGGATTAATAGTTACAGTAACATTCTTGGATATTTTACTGTAGACCTCAGATTCATTATATGATACAGTTGCTGTATATACTTTAGAATCTAAATTAAGTCCTATAGAAGCAGCACCATTATCATCAGTAGTTTTAGCATAAGTTTTACCATTAATAGTAAAATATATACTATCATTAACAATTGGCCTACCTTGATAATCGGTTAATTTAGCAACTAAACGAGTTCCATCATGATAAATCATTACAACATCATCAACATATAAGTTTACATCCATATTTGGAATTACGGTTATGTTTCCTTTTTTAGTCATGGAAACATATTTAGCATCACCAGAGTAAGTTGTAGTGATATTATAATCTCCAACACCTAATCCAGGAATATTTACTTTTGCAGTTCCATTAATTATGTTTGCAGTGTATTTTTTACCTTCGATTTCAACAGTAACAGTACCTTCTGCATCTTTAGGTAAATCCACACCAACACTAGAATTTACTCCCTCTTTAAATTCAGGAACAGTGACATCCATATTATAATCAGATATTTTCAATACAGTAAATTTAGTTGTGTTTTGAGCACTATTATAATTGTTATCACCTATATATTTAACAAATACATCATAAGTGCCTGCTTTAAGTCCGCCTATTACTTTAATTGTCTGACCTTCATTAATAGCTACTGTATAGTTCTGATTATCAAGTGTAATAGTTACATTGCCCGTAGCATCACTATCTAAATTAACAATAATAGTTGCATTTTCACCAACTTTAATATCTTCAACATTAATGGCAATTGTAGAATCTATTTTATTAATTTTAAAGCCACCAGAAATATTAGTTCCATTATAGTTATCATTTCCAGCCCATGTAGCACTGAAATTATACAATCCAGCAGGTAGCTTATCAGCAGAAACATTTCCCTTACCGTTAATAACTACTACAGAATAATTTTTATTATTAATTGTTACAATTACATTACCAGTTAAATTAGTATTATTTACACCATTTAAAGTAGCATAAATAGTTAAATTTTCACCATAGTTAACATCTTTAATAAATACATTAAGATTTGGATTAGCTTTAATAACATTTACAGTATGGAAAACTTCAACTGCTTCATATTTATTATTGCCCCGATATCCAATTTTAATATATTGAATACCTGCTTCTAAACCGGTCATATTCCATAATGATACGCCTTCATCGTCAATTTTAACATAATAATAAATTTCACCAACAGACATCAGCACCCAACTAGGATTAGCATCTTTAGGTAATTCAACTTTAACAGTTAAATTTTCACCAAATATTATACTATCCTCAGCAATTACATTCATTTTAGGCTTTTCTTTAGATACAACAGTATTATTCCCATCATACTTAAAAATAGCATCATTACTGTTTTTATTTTCTAAAACGCTTCCATCTTTTCCATCATATAACACATTAGAAGTATCATTTAAATTTTTCCCATTTTCACTGTTATTATATTCCAAGTATTTTCCATCAATTACGTGAAACTCATTATTTACTGTGTCATTAACCATACTGGAAGTTACATTTTCTGCATTAACTGCCGAAATAGATAGTATGAATAAAATCATAGTTGAAATTATTAAAATTTTACTTTTAAGCATTTTCTACCTCCCAAAATAATAAAAAAATATTATTTCTCAATTATACTTATTCCTTTAAAAAATGTAGAAACAAATATCGTAAAAAAAACATGAATAACAAAACATCATAAAAACAATCTTCTTATACAAACAAATGTATATGCATTTAAATATTTATATATTGTTAAAAATAATAGTATTTGGCTTTAAAAAAGTAAAAGAGATATTATAAATTTATTCTAAAAATGATTTGAAAAATTTTTCAAATTCCTCATCATCCATAGGTTCCGGTGTTGTGAAAACTTTATTCTCCATAATATTTGTAGCTAAGGCTTCATATTCACTAGCTTCCTTAGATTCAGGGTATTTTTCTACAACGGTTTTTGCATCTAATTCACTTTCCTGAATTAAATTGCTTCTATTAATAGTTCCAATAATACGAGTTCCTATCTTTGATGCAAATTCGCTGACAATTTCCTTTTCATGGTCAACATTTCTGCAGTTGCAGATTATTCCGCTTAAATTTCCTTTAAGTTTTTTAATTCCTTTAACAATATTATTAGCCGCATATAATGACATGTATTCTCCGGAAGTTACAATTATTACTTCATCAGCATACTTTTCACGTAAAGGCACTGAAAAACCTCCGCAAACAACATCTCCAAGTACATCATAAATGACTACATCCAAATCCTTATCAAAAACACCTAAGTTTTCAAGTCTTTTCATAGCTACTATTACACCGCGTCCGGCACAGCCAACACCAGGTTCAGGACCTCCACTTTCAACACATAAAATATCATTGTATCCTTTTACAATAATATCCTCTTCACTGGGTTTTCTGTTATTTTTAAGTGTATCCACAACTGTCGGGATTCTTCTACCGCACAATGTACGTGTTGTATCAGCTTTCGGATCACATCCAATAACCAGACAGTTTAAATCATTATTTGCATAAACTGCAGATAAATTAGCTACTGTTGTACTTTTTCCAATTCCGCCTTTTCCATAAATAGCTATCTTTTTAATCATTTAATTTCTCCTTTTATGTATTATTCTTAGACCTGATGAGATAATTGCACATACTGTAATAAATATGCATAACATTAAATTTATAATTATAGGAATTTTAAAGAAGTTAAATAAAACAATTATTCCCGGAAGAGCATAAAACATTAAAGCCACTAAAGTTCCAAACTTTTCATATTCTAAACCTTCAGAGCTTGTTTTGAAAAACTCCATTAATTTCAGGGTTATTATAATCAAAAACCAAAACGGCAGTAAATTTACATAACACAATGCAAAAGAGCTTAACATGATAAATGCAAAATCTGATAAAACATCTACCTTTGCCCCTTTGTTTTTATTATCTATTTTGTATCTTCGAGCCAATTTTCCATCTAAAACATCACTTAAAACAGCAAAAAAGTAAATGACAAATATAATTATCAGATTACCATTTAAATAAAAAACACTGCAAGCAAATAAAATTCCAAAAATTATTCGAGATAAACTTAAACTATCAACCAAATGCCTTTTATTCATAGATATCTACCTTTCAACAAGTTTATAAATAAAATCATTAGCTCTTACTTTTGTCGGAATAGCTACCCCTACATTATTGCCTCTTTCAACTTTTTTGACATTTTTGCCGTCAATCTGCATTGAATCAATTTTATGTTTTATGGAGCCGGTAGTTTTTCCCTGTATTAAAATTTCATCTCCAACAGCCAGATCATCCCATACTTTAAGTTCTGCAACTTTTACCCGGTTAAAATAGTTAACAACCTGACCAATATCTTTTTTAATGAATTTTGACTGATTATTTTCACTTGTTTCATATGGTGTATTAAAGTAAAATCCAGTATCAAATCCACGGTTAAATACACTTTTAAGCTCTTCTATCCATTGAGGATTTACTTTGTACTCCTTAGGATTTTCATAATATTTATCAATAGCCTGTCTATAAACATTAGTTACCATTGCACCATAATCAGGACTTCTTGCTCTTCCCTCTATTTTAAATGAATCAATTCCTGCTTTAATCAGCTCAGGAACATGTTCTATCATCATCATATCCCTTGGTGAAAAAAAGTTAGTTCTATAACTGCCATCATATGATTTTGATATTACAAATGATTCCTCATTAGCTTCCGACAGATTTATTACACAGTCGTTGTTGTCTTCTTCAAAAGTCAGTGTCCAGTTTTTACGGCATGGCTGCAAACAGTCTCCACAGTTCGCACTGCGACCATACAAACCTGAACTTAAAAAACATCTGCCGGATATTGCCATACACATTGCACCATGTATGAATACTTCTGTTTCAATCGGAGATTTTTTAACTGTTTTTTTAATATCTTCCAAACTAAGTTCCCTTGATAAAATAGCTCTTTTAGCACCTAACTTCTTAAGTGTTTTCAGCATGAAGGAATTGGAAGTATTTTCCTGAACACTTATATGTGCTTCAAGTCCGTTATCTACAACATCCTCTATTAATCCTATATCAGATAAAATAATTCCATCAATTTCAGATGCTGCAATTTCTTCTAAATTATTTTTTAATTCTACAGCCCTGTCTTCGTTTAAAATAACATTGCTGCATAAATAAGTTTTGGCTGAATATTGTTTAGCAATTTTAGAAACTTCAGATAAATCATTAAGAGAAAAATTTTTAGCATTTGCCCGCATATTAAAGTCATCAAGACCAAAATAAGTGGCATCTGCTCCGTTTTCTAAAACTGCTCTAAGGGAAATAAAGTTTCCTGCAGGAGATAATAATTCAACCATAATATCTTAAGGTTTATAGTATGTTTCAGCTTCAATATCATCAGGAAGCTCTGTTGGATAACATTCATTTAAACAACCTAAGCATAAATCTTCTTTAGGCATTCCAATAGCTTTTACCAATGATTCCAAACTGATATATCCTAAGGTATCAATATCCAATTGCTGTCTTATCTCTTCAATAGAATAATTAGCTGCAATCAATTCTTTTTTACTGGCCATAGCTACTCCATAAAAACAAGGAGCTACAACTGGAGGACATCCCACTAAAAAGTGTATTTCAGCAGGTTCCGCTTCTTTTACAAAATCAATTAAAGATTTGGAAGTTGTTCCACGAACAATGCTGTCATCAATTAAAACTATTTTTTTACCTTTAATAGCCTCTTTAATTGGATTCAATTTTAGTCTGACAGCCAGTTCACGTTCTTCCTGTGTAGGCATAATAAAAGTTCTTCCAACATATCTGTTTTTAATTAAACCTTCACCATAAGTAATTCCGGAAGCTCTTGAATATCCGATAGCTGCAGGAATTGAAGAATCCGGTACCGGGATAATTACATCAGCATCAATTGGGAATTGTTCATATAACTGTTTTCCAATATTTAGTCTTGTCTGATATACATTAACTTCATCAATTGTACTGTCAGGTCTTGCAAAGTAAACATATTCAAACATACAATGAGCAAGAGAAGTTGTATCAGCCAGTTCCAACATGTAACTTTGAATTTCATTATTTTCAAAATATATAACTTCTCCAGGTTTTACATCCCTTATGAATTTAGCATTAATTACATCAAAAGCAACAGTTTCAGAAGCTATGATAAAATCATCTCCTCTTTTAGCTATTGCTAAAGGTTTCATTCCGGCAGGATCACGAACTCCATATAAATCACCATTAACAAGTATAGTTAATGCATATGATCCAACTAATTTTTTAGAAACTGCTTCAATGGATTCTATAATACTTTTACCATTAGAATAATGCTCTTTTCTTAACATGTAACAAATTACTTCAGAATCAGTACCTGATTTAAACTCATAACCTTCACGAATAAGCTCACGCCTTAACTCATCAGAGTTTACAATATCTCCATTATGAGCCATAGCTATAAATCCATCATCAAAATCAGTTACAAAAGGTTGTGAATTTTCAAGTTTAGATTCACCAGTAGTTGAATATCTTACATGCCCAATAGCCATATTTCCCTGAAGATTATTAATTTCATAATCTTTAAAAACATCAGTCACTAAGCCCATACCGCAGTAATAATTTAATCCTTTATCTGGACTAAAAGTAGCCATTCCTGCAGATTCCTGACCTCTATGCTGAAGAGCATATAAACAATAATAAATCAAAGAAGAAACATCCTTAGAATCATCTACAGAATGTATTCCCACAACACCACATTTATCTTGCATTTCTCCTTGCATTGACAATCTCCCATATATCATATAATTATTAATTATAAACTTTCTTTTTATTAGTATAAAATTATAGTGATTTAATCCCAAAAATTCTCAAAATTATTTGAGATATCATAATCATCTTCAACTTCTGAAGTTTTATTTAAATCTCGTTTCAAGTCTTCTTCATCATTTCCAACAAATATTAAAGCTGTTTTGATAATTTTCAGCCAGTCTATTGCGTCCTGTCTTGATTGAGCACCAATATAACCCTGACCAACAATAATATTCTCCGGTTTAAACTTATTTGTAGCTATTGTAACTTTTTTTGCATCTGCAAGGTCTTCTCTAAAAGCTTCCTGCCACAAATCATTCAAATTATAAATTTCAAGGAATTCCTTAGAGTAAATATCCTCATAACGAGACTTGAAAGCGGTGAAATCAGATTTTAAATCATCAATAGTTTCTTGCAATTCCTTATTTTTTAAAGATACTTCGTCATAATCTTCAATGAGTTTATTGTAATCATCAAGTAAGCTATTGTATTTATGAGTTAATTTTAATAATTTATTTTCTAAAGTATGAACATTAACTAAATTTAAAGAATAAGATAAAGCTGCACGTATAATGGAATTCAGTATTTCATCAGCAGCCAAAATTGAGTCAACAGTTTCATTTTTAATAATGTTATTATAATCGAATAAACCGACATGATTAAAATCAGTTTTTAAATCATTGAAAAGTAAATTGTAATTCTCATCCTGGCCATAACCTCCAATGAGAATAATATCTCCACCGTTAGCTACTTTTTTTGCTATTTCAAAATTATTTGTAGGGATAATTGAAGAAACAATTATATTATAATCCCTTTCAAGCTGAGTATTATCTACAGATTTAGATACAACTTCAGCAATATCCAATCCAGATACAATTATACGTACATCAACTTTTGAAATTACGCTATTTTCATTTTCCATAGCTATAACCTAGTCTTGATATATTTTTTTATGCCAGTTCCAAGCAGATTCAACAATAGTTTCCAAATCATACTGAGGAGTCCAACCTAATTTATTTTTAATTTTTGTTGCATCAGCAATTAAAATATCAGGATCTCCTTCACGGCGTTCGTCTAATTTAACTGTAAAATCTTTTCCAGTTACTTTTTTAACCATGTCAATTACTTCTTTAACAGAAAATCCTTTTCCATTACCTAAATTAAATACATTAGATTCATTTTCATTGCATAAATATTCATAAGCGTCAATGTGAGCTTTAGCTAAATCATTAACATGAATATAATCACGAACACATGTTCCATCTGGAGTATTATAATCGGTTCCAAAAATAGAAATGGAATCTCTTCTTCCAATAGCTGCATCTAACACTAAAGGAATCAAATGAGTTTCCGGTTCGTGCAGCTCTCCAATTTCACAATCAAAATCACAACCTGCTGCATTGAAATATCTTAAAGCCACATAATTAAAATCTCCTTTTGCAGCTTCACGTTCCAGTGCCTTTTCAGTTATGAATTTGGAATGACCGTATGGATTAATCGGTTTTAATTCCTGGTCTTCTGTAATAGGAACCTTTTCAGGATTTCCATATACAGCAGCAGTAGATGAGAGAATAAACTTATTAACTCCAAATTCCCTCATTATTTGTAAAAGATTAATTGTATTTTTATAATTATTTTTAAAATATTTTTGAGGTAATTCAACAGATTCAGCGACTGATGAAAAGGCTCCAAAGTGCAAAACTCCATCAATATCGTACTTTTCAAAAACTTCCCTTAAATCTTTACTTCCAAAGTCATAGTTTTCAAAATGTCCCCATTTAACAAAGTTTTCATAACCTTTAGAAAGATTATCAACAACAACAGTTTCATAACCTGCCTGATTTAGGGCTTTATTAGTATGAGCACCTATGTAACCTGCTCCACCAGTAACTAGAATCATAAAATCACCTTAAATAAATTTACCTAATTTCAATAAAGCTTTAGGAGATACTTTTACTAAAGCTTTAACAAGTTCAGTAGTTGAAATTTTCTCAAAGTTAACATCCTGGAATGCATGAGCAATATTGTCAAGTTCTTCATCAGATAAAGTTAACATATACTCCTGAACTTTTTTGTATTTGTCAATTTCATGAGATAAATCATCACGGGTTATTTTATCGTATTTTTTAAGGAATTTTTTAGAATGGTCTCCTTCTTTAATAGCTTCAGCAGCTACCTGACCAGCATACATTCCTCCAGTCATACCGCTGATGATTCCTCCACCGGTTAATGGGTTTACCTGACCTGCTGCATCTCCACAAACCAAAATGTTATCATCATACATTTTTTTAGGCATTCCTCCAACAGGATCTCCACCAACATTTAATTCAACAGCCTGAGCATTTTTAGTTGCAGGACATTTAGCTATAAAATCATCCAAATATTCAATAGCTGGTTTTGTTGCTTTATGCTGGAGAATAGCTAAACCTACATTAGCTATGTCATCACCTTTAGGGAAAATCCACACATATCCTCCAGGTGCACATGACCCGAAATAGAATTCAATGACTGCTTCTCTGTCAAATTCAACATTTACCATTTCATATTGAACTCCGGATTCCATTTCTTTAGCTTTTGCACTGCCTTTAAGACCTGCCCATCTTGCAACATGACCTTCAGGACCGTCTGCAGCAATTACTATTTTAGCTTTAATTTCTTCAGTTTTACCCATAGATTCTGTAGAAACAATAAAGCCATCTTCAATTTTATCCATTCCAGTAGCTAAAGTTTTGATTCTGATTTCAGCTCCTGCTCTTGCAGCATCCATAGCCATATGTTTATCAAATACTTTTCTTTCAAGAATGTAACCTGCTTCAGGCAATTCAATTTCTTCTTCTGTTAACCAGACATCAGTTCCATCAGGAGAAGTAAGTCTTACACCATCAATTTCTTTAGTAATCCAGCGTGGGCTTGGTTCAATACCAAGTTTTGCAAGACCTTTTTTAGAAACACCTTCAGCACATCTTTTTGGAGCACCGATTTCAGATCTTTTATCAAGTAAAATGACTTTTGCCCCACCAAGAGCTGCATGTTTTGCTGCTGAAGAACCTGCTGGTCCTCCACCTATTACTAATACATCAGTTTCAATCATAGAATAATCTCCTTAATCTTCTTTCTCCAAAGCATTAATAGGACAAGCATCAACGCATGTACTACATTCTCTACACTCACTTTCATCAAATACTAAGCTATACTCCTTAACTTGTATTAAATTTCTCGGACAAACTCCTGCACATTCTCCACAGAATGAACACCAATCTTTTACAATCATAAATTAAAAGTCTCCTTTTTTATAAAAAACTAAAATAGTTTATGTTATGAATACTAAGTTCGTTATAATATTTAAACTCTTTTATACAACTTTTTACCTAACTAAAACAACCGGAACATCAGAAGTTCTTAAAAGCCTTTCACTAACAGAACCTATTTGATTTTGAGATACTTCATTTTCTTCAAAAGAAACAAATCTTTTATCATCTGAACCTAATGCATGGATAACAACCAAATCAGCATGTGCCTGATTAATGATAAATTTCATATCTCTTAAAGCATCAGCAGTTAATAAATGCTCAACAGTATCTATTCCTTCATCATTAGCCTTTTTAGTAACTTTTGCCAGAATTTTATTTCCATTATCTTCTGATTCACCATAGTTACTAAAAGAGAATTCCTCCAGAACATGAATGGCAGCTATTTTAGAATCAAATTTCTTAGCTATTTCAATAGCTACATCAGCAGCCTTATACCCATATTCAGATCCGTCAACAGGAACAGCAATAATATCAAACATTTAATTATTCTCCTTTAAATAGTCAGCATGACATAAGTTAATAAAGTTATCAACAGCTTTATCAACATCTTCACTATCATCTACTATTTTACCGTCTTCCATAAGAAGAGTTCTGTTACTTACTTCCTTAACAAAGTCAGTATTGTGTGAAATCATTATGACAGTGATGTTATATTCTTTAGATATTTTCTTAAGGGAATTAGCCACAATTCTTAAAGTAATCGGGTCTAAATCTCCAAACGGTTCATCTAAAAGTAAGAATTCAGGTTTTGAAATTAAAATTAAAGCAAGCATTACCCTAACTTCCTGACCACCAGATAATTCATATGATTTTCTATATAAAATATCCAAAGGCAAATCAAGCAATTCAAAAATATCTTTTACTGCCTCTTTAGTAGCTGTTTCAGGGAATTTAGGGAATAAATCTTCTAAAATATCAGGCATCAAACCTATTTTAGCTAAAAGGTCTCTTGCTTCACTTTCAGGCAAGTCAATTAAAGCATAAAGTGAGTCCAGCAATTCTTCACCTAATCCTAATTTTTCAGCTTTTTTCCTTGCTTGTTTTACAACATCCTGATTTTTATAACCTAAACGGGTAGCTAACTGGCTTAAAACAGTTGAATAATAACTTAAGGCAAATTCCTGATACATAAAACCTAATTTTCTTCTTACATCCATACGCTGCATACTTGGCATTGAAATATCTACCCAGTCACCATCCAGTTCATAAACAACTTTCCCTTTATCAGGCAATTCCAAATCAGCCAACATTCTAAGCAAAACTGTTTTACCTGCTCCACTAGGGCCAATAAGACTTATAATATTTTCCTTTTTAACATCAAAGTTTATATCCTTAATTTGTAGAACTTCTCCCCCAGAGAATAAATAGAATCTTTTATAGATATCCTCTACTTTAATAACAGTTTCATCAGTTGAAATGTTTTCAATATCTTCAGGTTCTTCCATTTCACTTAAAAACTCATCAATAATCTCATCAGGATTGCCGTCTTTTTTAATTTCACCATTTTCAAGCAAAATAACTCTATCAGCCAAATATCTTTGAATTTCAGGTAAATGAGAGACAACAACAACTGTAATATTTAACTCTTTATTGATTTTTTTAACAGCATCAAGAATTTCTTGTTTTGTTTTAGGGCATGCCATTGTAGCTGGTTCATCAAGAAGCAATACTTTTGGCTGTTTTGCAAGTTGTCTAGCTATAATCAATCTTTGTTTTTCACCACCACTTAACACAGCAGCATAATGATCAGCCTTATCAGTTAGAGAAACCATATCCAGTATCTTATCTGCCTCATCACCAAATTCACTTTCAGCTACATTAAAATCAGTACTTTCTTCATCAAAATATTTACGAGCATATAATTTTCTTAAAACATTTTCACGGACTGTTTCAGGCCATATACCAAATGATCTTTGAAGATGAATAGCTGTTTCTTTTTTAAGTTGATTATAATAAAATTGAGAATCACCTGCACGAACAGTTACATCACTAACTGTTATGCTTCCTTCATCAAGTTCTTCAACTCCTCTAAGCAATCTTAAAAGAGTAGTTTTACCAGAACCACTTCTTCCCATTATTCCAAGGATTTCCCCTTCTTTAACTTCAAAACTGATATTTTTAATTCCGATAACTTTATCCTTGTTATCTAATTCATATGTTTTACTAATATTGTCAACTTTAATCATGTTTTATGCCCCAACAATAATATAGATAATTTTATAATTGAAGCTATATATATTTTAATTAAATATATTTTAAAATAAGTGATTAAAATGACTAACAGCAACAAAATTCAAGAATATATTGACACTTTAGAAAATGACAAACTAATGATTGAAACACATTTTGCAAATATTGAAAGAATACTAAAGGATAATGATGATTTAAACCAGGAAAAAGTAATTGCTTTATTATCCAACTTCAATACATTCAATATACAATATGATCAGTTATGCCATGATTTAATTGCATTTATAAAAATATTCCAACCAGATAAAGAAGAAATAAGAATATACAAAACTGAAGAACTTATTGAATTGTTAGAAGCTAAAGTTAATGAAGTTTCAAACTAATAATTATAATTGATAACCACACTGCCGGTTGAACTAGTAGTTGAGTTTTCAGCTACTACATTACCATTTTTAAGAAGTTCTATTTTAAGTTCATTGGAACTGCCGTCTGATTTTTCAATTACCATTGTTACTTTGTCCCATGGTGCGCAGTCTAAATTGTATGATTCATCTCCACGACCTGATACTTCGCGGATATAATTTGGATCTCCCACTTTACCGGACCAGGTTCCATTGTAAATTATATGTGCCTGATAAGGATAATTGGAACCTTCCTGTACTTTTTCATCAGCGGAAATAACATTTAATGAACTTTTGTTATCAGGCTGAGTTGAATTATAAATAAATGAAAATAATAATAAAGCTATTACCACAATTCCTAAAACAATAGCTATTTTTTTACCTGTGCTAATATTCCATCCGTTGTCTTTTTTATTATTTGAATTAGCAGTTTGTGGATTTTTAATCGGATATGTACAATTTTCACAGTATACTGAAATATCGTTATTTTCATATCCACATCTTGGACACTTAACCATAGTATCTAATTCCCAATAAATTGTTTTTACTGTATTAAACTTATTAAAATTCATCATATTTAAATCTAATTGAAAAAAAATAGAATTTTATAAAAAATCAAATAAAGATGATTAATGATAATATTCATAAACATTAGTGGCTACTTTCTCATTCATGCCCTTTATTTTAGCCAATTCTTCGACAGAAGCATTTTTAACCTTATCCATAGTTCCAAATTCCTTTAAAATATTGATTTTACGTTTTTTACCAATGCCTGGAATATCATCCAATGAGGATTCGCTTATATTATCGCTTCTTAATTTTCTGTGATAAGTAATTGCAAATCTGTGAGATTCATCTCTAACCTGCTGAAGCAAATGCAAAGCCTTATTATTTTTAGGAATAATAATTGGTCTTTTAGAATTAGGAATATAAATTTCTTCAAATTCCTTAGCCAGTCCAATAATAGGAATATGGGCTAAATTAAGCTCATCCAAAACTTCACAGGCCATACCTAACTGACCTTTACCTCCGTCAATAACAATCAAATCAGGTTCTTCATCTGTGTCAATCATTTTTAGACGGCGTGTTAACAATTCTTTCATCATAGCAAAATCATTAGGTCCTGGAGTTTCAATTTTAAAACGTTTATATTTCTTTTTATTTGGTTTTGCATCTTTAAAAGAAACTTTTGAACCAACAGCAAATTTACCTGAAATATTACTTATATCATAACCTTCAATAATTCTCGGAAGTTTATCAAGCTTCAGATATTTTTTAAGCTCAATTAATGAATTTTCCATAGCTTTCTTCTGATGTTTGATAATTTCGGCATTTTTTTGAGCCATGTTGACAAGTCTAAGCTTTACGCCTTTCATAGGCACTTTAATATAAACTTTATTGCCCCTTAAATCACTTAACCACTCTTCAAGCAGTTCAGTATCATCAATAGGTTCATTTAAAAGAATCTGTTTTGGAATATGGCGATTGAATCCGTAATACTGCTGAATAAATGCAAATAATATTTCAGAATTTGATTCATACTGTGATCCGCTCATTAAAAAGTCATCACGTCCAACAATTTTACCGTTTCTGATAGGCATTATAATAACTACAACTTCATTATCATTAGGAGCAATAGCTATTACATCCTGGTCTAAATCATCATCAACCAAATCAACAAACTGTTTTTCCATAATCTCTTCAATGGAAGTTATCTGATCTCTTAAAACAGCGGCTTTTTCAAATTGTTCATTTTCAGCTGCTTCAGCCATTTCCTTTTTAAGATTTTTAACAATAACAGAATATTTTCCCTGAAAGAACAAATCAATCTTATTGATTATTTCATCGTACTCCTCTTTTGAAATTTCGCCGGAACACGGAGCGTAGCATAAATCAATCTGAGAATTCAGACATGGTCCATCCATATTTCTGCAGGTCCTAATTTTAAACAATGATTTTAAGAATTTTACAGTTTTTTTAACAGAAGTTACATCTGTAAACGGACCGTAATATATTCCGTTTTTTGTAATGTTTCTTGTTATAATCAGCCTAGGATATTTCTCATTTGTAATTTTGACATAAGGATATCTCTTATCATCCTTAAGCTGCACATTATACCTTGGACGATGTTTTTTAATAAGAGTGGCTTCTAATATAAGAGCTTCTTTTTCAGAATTAGTTACAATATACTCCAAACTGTCAAAATGACTCATTAAAATTTGAGTTTTAGGCCTGTCCAGTTTTTCTCTAAAATAAGACCTGACTCGATTAATAAGATTTTTAGCTTTGCCAATGTAGATAATTTCATCATTGGCGTCCCTCATTATGTAAACACCTGGTTTTTTAGGTAAATTTTCTGGAGATTTAACTTTTGTTGACATGATTCTACACTATTTTAACTCAACAATATCATTATCCAACTTGACTTTATTATCAGCTATCATCAAATCCAAAACACTGTTGATTTTATTAGCTGTCTTTTTAGAAGTTGATTTAAATCCAAAATTCCTTGAAACTTCTTTCGGCAGGGATTTTGCAGACAGTGACTGTTTATGAACTAAAATTCTTTCAATATTTTTAGCTATTTCCTCATCAGAAATTAAATCAATATTAGGTTTATGCCTTTTTCTGATACTTACGTCATTACTTGCAGAATCATATAAAAAGTCACCAATTTTAATAATGTTTCCTGCATCTTCAGATGCACTAATAGCTCCATTAACTGCCTTTTTCAAATTAGCACCAGCTCTTTTTATATTGCAGCTGTCCTTAACCCTTTTAATAACTTCACTGATGTGAACCGGACCTTCCACTTCCACAATTTTATCAATAGACTTAGCTACTTCCTCACTAGACTTTTTAAACAGATCTTCCTGTGATGTTAAACCAATATCTTCAGCCTGCTTATACTCTACAATTTCATCCTTAAGTTTAACTTTTCCCGGAAGTTTCTTGTCATCAAATGCTTTTAATGTATTGTTATTTTTAAATCTCTCTTTTTCAATTTCAGCATAGTCTTCATTAGCTGTTTGAATAATGTCCTCCAAAGCCTGATCCTGGATTTGCTGCCTTCTTTTTTCTTCATGAATAGGAATGATAACATTTTCATCACTGGCTATTTCTTTTTTAAGTGCTTCCATTAACTTTTCCTGTTCATATCTTTTTTCTTCAGCTTCGGCAAAAGTCAATTCTTCTGTTTCATCCTGGGAAAACACATATTCATCTTCATCATGTTCAGGAGTTATGTAATCATTTGGATCATACTCTTCAGTTCTGTCAATTACAGCTACATATTCAGCAGGTGTTGGATTTTCAATTTCTTTTAATGATTTATTAATGTATTTTACTTCGTTTTTTAAATCAACAAGAGAATCTTTAACAGATTTGTTTTTACTGTCATTTGTTTTATGGTAAACATTGTTCTTTTTAAGAGGGTTAGTAATGCCACTTACTCCCTGATAATAACCATTTTGATTAACTGATGTAGATGTAGCTGATGTTTCCTGTGAAATATTGTCATCTTGTTGAGCATATTGATTTTCATCATCATAATCTTGATAATAATCTTCATCAATGATATTTGCTTCACTGTCTTTTTCATTATTAACATCTGAAATTACTTCTTCAAAAGCATTTGCCACAATATTAGAAGCCACATTATGAATATCCTCATCATCCAAATCCACATTAGACTTAAATTTCAGATTTTCATATAATTTTTCCTCATCCTCTTGTGAATTTTCATCAACAATTTCAGGTTCTACAACATACTTATCTTTAGGAGTTGGCCTATGTAACTTAGGATTTTCATTCTCCATTATTTCACCACCTACGGTTTCAATTTCCTCTTCTTCCAATTTAGATTTGCCAATAATCGCACTAGTTATTGTTCCATGTTCTTTGTTTTCCAGTCTTTCATTATCAAAGAAAATACTTTTAATAGAACTGTTTTTAGATTTATTATCATTTGATTCTACAGAATCTGCTTCCTCATCAGAACTTAGTTGAGATTTAATTTCTTCCGAATTGCTTTCTAATTTAATGTCATTTTCAGATTTTGAAGTGTTTGATTCATCATCTTTAGATTTTATATCCTCATTATCAATGTTTTTATCCTTAGATTTTACCTCTTTCGCTTTTTCTTCGGGTTTTGAATCTGCAGCATCCTTTTTAAGATTTAATTCATTCTCATGTTCAATATTTTTACTAAATTTAATATCATCCATTCCAGTGTTTTCCTGCATATTTTTCTTTTTAGATTTGAAAATTGAACTAATGCCAAAACCTTTTGATAAAGAAGATTTCTTTTTAGATTTATCTTCGTCTTTAATAGATTTATTTTTATTATTTGAAGATTTTTGATAAGTTTTTTCTTTAGATTCGAATGAATCTTCTTTTTTAGATTTTAAAGAATCATTATTAACTTCATAACCGCCATCTTCAGGAGAAACAACATCAACATCAGAAACTACATCCTCACTAAACTCAGAACCGTCATCTTCAATAGGAATAATTTCAACATCAGAAACTACATCTTCTTTAAACTCTGATTCATTATCTTCAGAAGAAACAACATCATTTCCATGATCATAATCCATTTTTTCCCTAAATTCAGAACTGTCATCTTCAGGAGAAACAACCTCAACATCAGAAACTGCGTTCTCATTAAATTCAGAACTGTAATCTTTAGAAGAAACAACCTCAATATTCTCATCATTATCAATATCAGAAACCACATCCTCACTAAACTCTGATTCATCATCATTTTCTTCAGATAAATAATCATCAACATTATCGAAATCAGTTTTATTTTCACCAGAGTCCAAATCATCTTCAGGAGGGATGACTTCTATATTTTCATCTTCCCCAATATCAGGAGTTGATTTTTCATTTTCTTTTTGTTCTTCAAGCTCTTTTTGTTTTGCAATACGCAATTCTTCAGCTAATTTTTCAGCTTCTTTTTTCCTTTTTTCAGCCAGTTTTTTAGCTTCTTCTGATTTACGTTTTTCTTCTTCACGGGTTTCTCTAATAGCTACTTCAACAGCTTCAAGTAATCTTTTACGTCCTAAATCCCTATTCCTATACCAGTCTGTAGACCATAAATGGTAAAGTTTCCATCCAAGACCTTTTAGGACTTGTTCCCTTAACCTGTCCCTGTCTCCAGCTACTTTACTTGATGCATACATTTTTCCATCAGTTGTAATTCCCAAAATATATTTTCCAGGATTTTCATCATCAACAATAGCCAAATCCACTCTAAATCCTGCACATCCAATTTGTTTATCTACTGTGTAACCATTTTCAGCCAGGAAACTGGCTATTGCATCTTCAAACGGTTCACTGGATTGCTGAGTTATTTGTGATGCTCCCAATGTCAAGTTTTCAGCATATGACAGGAATTCTTTTAGAGCTTTTACACCATATGGCGGATTGGCTGTTAAATGCATATCATAAGCCTTGAAGTTGGAAAATACTACACATTTTTCCCTTGCACGTGTAATTAATACATTTAACCTTCTTTCCCCACCATCCTGATTTAACGGACCGAAATTTAAAGACATTTTTCCTGCTTGGTCATAACCATATCCTACACTTATTAGGATAACATCCCTTTCATCCCCCTGTATTGTTTCAAGGTTTTTAACAAAGAAACGTTCATCCTTATTTTCTGAGAATAATGGCTCCAATTCAGGACGCTTTTTACGTTCAATTTCCAATTCTTCAAGAATTGCATTTTTTTGAGCAACGGAAAATGTTCCGACACCTAAACTTTTAGTATCCCCATATTTGTCAAAATGATTGAAAATTTCTTTTACAACATCACGAGCTTCCAAATGGTTTGCAGATGACGAACCTCTATCATATACAGTATTCGGATTATAATGTAATTTTAATCCCAGTTCAGGATCATCATGAGATGGAGAAGGATATACCAACAGCTCATTATTATAAAATTCCTTGTTTGAAACAGAAATTAAAGATTCATGACGGCTCCTATAATGCCATTTTAGCATTTTAACAGGGAATGACAGTTTACATAAATGGAGGATACTTTCCATATCCAATGAAGTAGCCACTTCCTCTTCGCTTTCACCAGTTGCCATTTGATCAAAGAAAGATGTTGGAGGCAATTGCTGAGTATCTCCCATTACAACTGCTGTTTTACCTCTCATAAATGCACCTAATGCATCTTCAGGTTTAACCTGACTTGCCTCATCAAAAATAACAACATCAAACTGCAATTCTTCATTTGTAGGGTCAAGATACTGTGCAACAGATAAAGGACTCATCATGAAACATGGTTTTATCTTTTTAATTATTCCTCCTGCTTTTTCCAATAATTTTCTAACTGGCAGGTGCCCGCTTTTTCTTGTAAATTCTCCAGCAAGTATTTTAGCTTCTGGGTTTTCAGTAGCTCCAAATATTTGTGGAATATTATTATTTAATTTTTGGAAAATTCTTTTGCGGTTTAGGGACAATATTTTTTTATCCAAATCTTCAAACTCTTTTATTCTGTTTTCATGCAATTCTCCGATAAATGTAGCCAGTTCCTGATTTTCAACAAATAAAATATTCAGTAATGAATCTGCAAAGTTTCCTTGAACCAATGCTTTAACATCATCTTTTTTAATGTCTCTTCTTTCAATTGAATCAATAAACTGTTCAGAGTCAGTTCCCCTGCAAGCATTTTTAGTATTCAAATACTGAGACCATAAGTGAAGACTGGATAGCTGCCCTCTCCAATTATATAGCTGTTCCTGCCATCTCTCAAAAGCAACATCACCAGTATCTCTTTTAAAGATTAGTTTACTTCTAGGATTTAATTTGGATTCTAATTTTTTAAGTTCACTTTCAAATAAATTTCCTGATTCAATATATTCAGTTAAATCTTCCTTAGGATTTATGCTGAACATATCATTAGATAAAATATCAATAGTATTTTGTGAAAAGATTCCATCACGTGTTAAAGATATAAATTCATTCATCCACTTTGCTATTTCTTTTAAATCATTGACATTTGCACCTAAATGCCAGTAATCACCATAATATTTGCGAGCTAATGACTCATTTGCATCCAATTGCTTTTTAATAGCTATTACTTGTTTTGCCTGTTCCAAATCAAATAAAACATCTTCAGGAGATTTAGGAACCGGACCATTATAATATCTTTCAACCAACTCAATATGAGGTTTATTACCAAATAATCTGGATAATTTCTTATGGGTGCTTTCCCGAACTTCTCCAATTAATCTGTCAATGTCTGCAGAAAATATGCTTGAATTAAACCTATCTAATGATTTGGCTACTTTTTGATATTTTTCCAATTCATTTATTAATCTATAAGCATCATCATTGTTATTATTCCAGGCTCCAGATTTTAATATATCCCCATCAATTAATTCAGAATTTTTAGAACTGATTATATCAAATGCTGAAAGAGACTTTTCAAATTCATTAAGTGTTTCCGGTTTTTTAATTCCATAAATGTCATAAACTCTTCCCCTTTCAACTAAAAAGTCATCTAAAGCATGTAATGTGTCATTAATCAATTGCTCAATTTCCCTTAAATCTGCAGGAAGCAAACTTTTTGGAGCACATTTACTCCACGGATTTTCCTTAGAAATTGTTTGATACAGCTCAGCCAAGTTTTCCAAAGATATGGTAATATCATCCAAATCCTTTAAAGTTAAAGTTTCAGGATGATCAAATCTGACCAATGGAATTATACGGTCACTTCTTGAAAAATGCTCATCAGCCGCTTCTTTTAAACCATATAACTGAAATGCTGATAATTGAACTCCATATAAAGGCTTATGAATAATTTCTGCATAATCATCAAGCTGCTGTCTTAATGTTTCAAGTTTTCTTATTGTCTGATCTATATTTATTGGCTCCTGAGACCTTACTGTTGTAGCTTTTTCCAAATCCTTCAGAAATTTTTTACGCCTTGTTTTGTGTGAATGCAGTTCCAATATAAACTTGCCTAATCCGACACCTGTCAGTCTGTCTTTTACCACATCTAATGCAGCCATTTTTTCACTGACAAACAAAACGGACTTTCCCTCAGCAAGAAGCTCAGCTATTAAATTTACAATTGTTTGAGATTTACCTGTTCCAGGAGGTCCCTCTACAACCAGATTCCTTCCTGCTTTAACATCCTGGATAGCTGCAATCTGTGAAGAATCAGCATCTAAAACTTGATACATTTTAGAGTATTCCAGCTGAGAATCAATGTCTTCCTCTTTAAATGCTTTCTTATCATTAACACTTGGATTAAATATAGCCTGTATCAGTTCATTTTTAGTTAAATCCACATTATTTTCCCATGCTTCCGGATTTAAATCATTGTACATTACAAATTTAGTAAAACTGAAGAAACCTAAAGCTATATTAGTATTAACTTTCCATTCACCGATTCCTCTAACAGAATCTCTAACTTCTCTTAAATAATGGTCAATAGCTTCACCATATTTTTTAAATTCAAAATCCGGAAATTCAATACCATTTTCTTTTAATTTAGCTTTAATAGAGATATTTGTTTGAATGTCTTCTCCTGTCCACTCTAAATTAAAGGATTTGCCTACCTTTTTACGTTCCATTGCAACTGGAATAAGAACTAATGGAGCATGATTTACCTGTTTTGGTTTGGTATTATCTCTCCATTCCAAAAATCCAACAGCCAAATAAAGAATATTGTAACCCTGTTCCTGCAACATTGTTTTAGCTTGGTTATTAATATAAAACAATCTTTTTTGAAGCTCATTAGGAGTCAAATCTGTAGATAATGTTTTATCTCCATCAGTAAACCTTGAAAGATCAAATGGAGCATGATCCCAAATTGAAAATCCGGATTTTTCCTCTTTTTTCTCTTTTTTATTAGCTACAAAATACATTTTATTATTTTGCAGAACCAATGTCTGGTAAATGTTAATTGGTGATTGGTTTGAAATTGTAATTGTTCTGGCTCTGGTTTTAAAATTAAGAAGCTGATTTCTTAAAGTTAAATCTAAAAGCTCATTACGTAAGTTTTCAAACTCCTTTTTAATTTTATCTGATGAATTATTTAACATATTGCCCCTTTATTATATAAACTAAAAAAATTCAGAAATCATATATAATTATTTTTTCATTAATTAATAAAGTTTTCTAATTAAATAAAATTTAAATAAAAGCTTAAAAAAACGAGTAATATTCTTATAAATATCCATAATCACAATATAACTAAATTAAAGTTATATTAAAGATTTGTATGGTCCGAATGACATTAATTTTTCACTAGCTATTAATGAAGCGAATTCTCCTGCTTCTTCTGGTGAATCTAAAAGCAATCTCTTTAAAATATAAGCTGCCATATATGTGTCTCCACAGCCTGTTGAATCTGCTATATCCTCAACTTCGAAGGCTTCAATTTTAATTTCATTACCACAAATAATTCTGGAACCTTCACTTGCATTTGTAATTACAATTTCATCAATGTCATATCTGCTGTAATTATCATCATCAAATACAAGTTTAGCTTCAGATTCATCTAAAAATATAGCTGTAATTCCATTTAAAATATCATCCAAATTATCGGGTTTTTCTAATTTAATTGAATAATTTTTATCATCAATTTTCTCATCAGGAATGCGTAAAAAACCCTGCATGGATAAATAAATCGGCACATCGAAAGTTTTTAAATAATCAATCGTTTCAACAGGAAAATCATTCCTATTTAACGGATTTAAAACAAATGCATCAATTTCTAAAATATCATCAAAAACAAACTCCAACTGGTCTTTTAAAATTGGAATGTTTGCAAAATTGCTGTATTGTTTCCGGATGTCCAAATTATCGTTTTCAGGATATTCATTAATAAAATAATGAGTATCATCGCCAACAATATGAATTAAATTACCTAAATTTGGAAAATCCCTAATTAAATCCAGATTATTGAAGTTTGCAACTGCAACATAATCCATATTAAATTCTTCAAAAACAAATGATTGAAAATAGCTAGCTCCTCCGGCAGCATATGTTTTTGAATTTTGAGTAATAATCTGGTCTTGTGCTAGTGGACCAATAACCACAATTGTCATGAAAAAAAGTAAAAATAAGGAATTTAAATTCCTCTGTCTTGCATTCTGTCAGCTTCAGATAATGTAGACATTTCTAAACCTTTCATAGCTTCTCCAAGTCCTTTTGAAACTTCAGCTAATACTTCAGGTTTATCATAATTTGCAGTTGCTTCAACAATAGCTTTAGCAAATGCTTCAGGATTATTGGATTTGAAGATTCCAGAACCTACAAAAATACCGTCAGAACCTAATTGCATCATTAAAGAAGCATCTGCAGGAGTAGCAATACCTCCAGCTGCAAAGTTAACTACTGGTAATTTACCGAGTTGTGCGGTTTCTTTAACAAGGTCAATTGGAGCTTCTATTTTTCTTGCGTATTTCCATAATTCTTCTTCATCTAAACCTTGAATAGTTCTGATTTCTCCTAAAACCATTCTCATATGACGAACTGCTTCAACAATATTTCCTGTACCAGGTTCACCTTTGGTACGAATCATTGCAGCACCTTCATCAATTCTCCTTAAAGCTTCCCCCAAATTACGTGCACCACATACAAAAGGAATAGTGAATTCTTTTTTGTTTAAATGATATTCTTCATCAGCAGGTGTAAGTACTTCACTTTCATCAATCATATCTACACCTAATGTTTCTAAAATTTGTGCCTCTGCAATATGACCTATTCTAGCTTTAGCCATAACAGGAATTGAAACTGCATCTACAACTTCTTCAACAATAGTAGGGTCAGCCATTCTAGCTACTCCACCAGCTGCACGAATATCTGCAGGTACTTTTTCTAAAGCCATAACAGCTACTGCACCAGCATCTTCTGCAATTCCTGCTTGTTCTGCATTGACAACATCCATAATAACTCCACCTTTTGTCATTTTAGCGAAGCCTTCTTTTAAAACATCAGTTCCTTTTTCCATGAAATATTCTCCATAAATAATTTATAAAAATATAACACTTACTATATTTTTCATAACTTATAATTGTTTACCTAAATTCAACAGTCGTGTCTACTATATGATATTTAGAAGCAATAGTATAAATCTCTTTTTTAACTTCATCACCATTATTAACATCATCAATATTTATTTTTAAAGTTAAAATAGAATCAATACCATCTAAAGACCATAAATGAATATCTAAAACATTATTAATATGAAAAAGAGTTTTTTACTGCTGGCGGGTCTTATCCTGTTGGCTTTCACAGCCTGTCAGAATGACGAGTTGGTGAATGGTGGAAGTGGCAACGAGACCGCTGTATCTTTCAGTGTGCAGTTGCCGGGTGCTAATGCTCCTTCTACCCGCGCGGCGGGCGACGGTACACAGGTGAACCGTTGTATCATGGAAATCTATCTGAATGACGAATTGTATAAGCGTGAAGTCAGTGCCGTTCAGGCGGATGGGCTGACAGCTAAATTCGATGTCCGTCTGGTTACGTCACAAACGTATAACTTCGTATTCTGGGCAGACCATGTGGCGTCTGCTGAAGGTGAGGATATTAAAACCGATTTGCATTACAACACTGCTGACCTTCGTAACATAGCTATGATAGGCACTTACAATGGGAGTAGCAAGGATGATACGCGTGATGCTTTCTCTGCCAGTCTGGAGAAGCTGGTTACAAATGCTTTTTCTGAA
>ENA-ORUI01001437-ORUI01001437.1-human-gut-metagenome-genome-assembly--contig:-NODE-1437-length-24094-cov-18.751487_pt1 | contig 24094 bp, 23 predicted proteins | sample MGYA00242078_ERZ509205 | MGnify/ENA primary metagenome ERZ509205 (study PRJEB26280, sample SAMEA2338828) | human gut metagenome | biome: human gut; feature: human-associated habitat; material: faeces... | reverse complement strand
TCAGCTTCTGGAAGGGCATCCGGGTGGGGCCGATCAGGGCAATGGAGCCCCACAGCCCGCCGCCTACCAGATACCGGTCGCTCACGATGCACAGCCCGGGGATCTGCGGTTCCAGATCCTCGCCCAGCAGCACGCTTTCGCTGCGGTTTTCCGGGGGTGCGATCAGGCTTGCGGCCTGTTCCTCGTCATTCAGCAGGGTAAGGATATCACCCACCCGGCCGTCCAGCTGCGGCCAGTCCAGCAGGTACTGCTCGCCGCCCAGAAATACATGGGGCTTTACGCTGTCCTGCAAAATTGCGGCTGCGGCGCTGACCACCGGCACAAGCTCCGGTGCGATCTGGCTGCACAGCTCGCTGAGCATCCGGGTGGAAAGATCCACCGGTGCCACAAAGGTAAGGTTGCGGTTGAGCAGCGCCGCAAGGGCAGCTGCATTTTCCCGGGAAAGCCCGGTGCGTACCCGCGCCACCCGGGTGCGGACGTAACCGGCGGTGGTCACAGCCAGCACAGCGGCTGCGCTGCGGCCCACCTGCACCACCTCGTAATGGGCGATGCACAGATCCTCGGCGCAGGGGGTGCTGACGGCGGCGGTGCAGCCGCTGATGGCGGCCAGCGCCTTGGCAGCGCCCTGTGCCAGCTTTTCCGGCTCGTGGTCAAGGCTGGCGAACACCGCATCCACCCGGGCGCGGGTAACGCGGTCCAGCGGCTGATCATCGGTCAGCAGGTTGTCCAGATAATACCGGTAGCCCTTGGCGCTGGGCACACGCCCCGCGCTGGTGTGGGGCTGCTCCAGCAAGCCCAGCTTTGTCAGCGCCGCCATCTCGTTGCGCAGCGTTGCGCTGGACACTGCCATATCAAAGTAGTTTGCCAGCACGCTGCTGCCCACCGGCTCGCCCTCAAGGCCATACAGCGCCACGATCGCCTGCAAGACCCGTTGCTTGCGTGCATCCATCGTCATAGCGCCTGCCTCCTTTTTGTATTGCTTTTGTTTGTTTAGCACTCCTTGTTCCTGAGTGCTAAGACCATTATAATCGTTTTTGCCCTGCTGTCAAGCCCTTTGCAAAAATGTTTATAAAGATTCATAATTCTGTCATAAAGGGGGTGTGAACTCCCTCAGTCAAAGCCTGCGGCTTTGCCAGCTCCCTCTGGGAGGGAGCCTTTGGCATGGTGGTACAGTTTCCGGCTAAACCGCAAAGCTTGCGAGCGCAGCCGCTCCCCCGGGGGAGCTGTCGCGCAGCGACTGAGGGGCTTTAAATGGAGAAGCGAAAAAAGCGTTAAAGCGATAGCGCCGACTGGCGCAGCGCTAGCTTTTTTGTGCTTCGACTTCTTCTTTAGGATTGTCAAGGGCGTGCAGCCCTTGGCCCGTTGCGGGGTGGGTGGAGTCCAGAGGTAGGGAGGGGGGAGTCGGAACACCCCTCCCTGCCTCTGGCCCAGCGGAGCGTCCCTGCACGCTGAAGGCAGGCAGAAAGTCACCCCGCAAAGCACACACTTTTCTGGTTCTCTTTTGGTGTCAAAAGAGAACATCCCCGGGCAGCAGCGTTTTAGTTTTCCCCTTTTTCAGCCATTCGCGCAGTTTCGACCCACATTCGTGCAGAATTTCTTTTGTTTTTGCCCAATTTGTGGTATATTTATAGTAACGATACCCCTGTACAAAAATCACACGAAAGGAGCGAAATTTTATGAAAGCCAAACGCATTGTAAGCATCCTGCTGACCGGCAGTATGCTGCTGTCCCTGCTGCCGGTGTCTGCACTGGCAGCCGCCCCGGTGTTCGATGCACCCGCCCAGACCACGGCCAAAAAGGCTGCGCCCCTTGTACAGGAGGCCGACGCCTCCCGCAGCACCGAGGAGGAAGCCGCCACCCGCAGCAGCCGTGATCTGGACGCAGAAAACGGCACCGCCGATAGCATTACCATCGATCTGAACGCCGATGGCACGCCCGCAGGCAGCGGCGACGGTGAACATTGGAACTACAGCGCTGACTCCGGTTGTTGGCTGTACAATGGCGTTTTCGCCCTGCAGCCCTCCTCGGAGGCCGAGGCGGAAAGCGCATTGAAGGCACGCTCTTTCCATATTGGAGATAAAGCCGAGCTAGTCCGCGGTACCGTCGGCGGTTATACCTACAATAATGGTACCATCTCCGGCGGCACCTTCCAGGAGACTGTGGAGAACTGGAACTCCTACGTCGACGACGAGTCCATTCCCGGCGTCATCCTCGACGGCACCTTCCAAGGGGATGTGTACAACTACGCAAACATCTCCGGTGGCATCTTCCAAAAGAATGTGGGCAACTACAAAACCATCTCCGGCGGCACCTTCCAAGGGGAGTCGTACAACTTCCGCGGCACCATCTCCAACGGTACCTTCCAGGGGATTCTGCACAACGACAGCGGCACCATCTCCGGCGGCACCTTTAAGGAAGCTGTCGAGGTAAACGCCGCCTCCGGCACTGAGGCCACGATCGAGGGCGGGACCTTTGAAAAGCGTGTGACGCTCAAGCGTTCTGACACTCCCATCACCATCAGCAACGGCCTGTTTAACGGTGAGGTTGTAGCCGAAGAATGTTACGCCCCGCTTTCCATCACCGGCGGCTATTTTGTAAACGAGCCCACTCTGCCGGAAGGCAGCGACACCCGCTTTACCACTGTGAGCGATCAGAGTTACAGAGCCTTCCATGTGCGTGTAAATGGAGACTTTTCTGAAAACGGCTACAGCAAACTTTATGTTCCCTGCGGATCGTCTGAGCAGCCCAACACCATTACCGTAAAGACCAATACCAAACTACTCTATTACCTTGCAGATGGTGAACGCTTCCCCGTCCTTGACAGCGACAGTGACAGCTACATTTACCAGATCCCTGTACAGAACTTTGAAAAGATCGTTCTGGTGACCGAGGAGCCTTCGGCACCCCCAACGGACAACCCCGGCGAGCTTGACCCGGCGTTCTCTTCCGGCGCAGCCGCACTTGGCATCGTGCTGGGCACTGCGGGTCTGGGTTATGCCACCTATGTCTACGGTTCTTCCCTGTACCTGCACTATGCGCTGCCGGACGGCTTTATCCCCTCCACCCGGCAGGAACTGGCGACCGTCCTGTGGACGACTGCCGGCAAGCCCGACCCCGTAAGCACCGCCCTGTATACCGATATCCCTGCTGACGCTATCGAGCAGCAGAAAGCCGCCCGCTGGTGCGCAGAGCAGGGTCTGCTCTCCGACCACGGCGCGACCTTCGGCCCGGACACCAAGGTGACCAATGCCCGCATCATCCGCGCATGGAACAGCCTGAAAAAGGTGCCTGTGACCATCACCAAATAATCATCCTCACATTCATCCTTTCATGTACACCGCCGCCCGGCTTGCTTTCACAGGCCGGGCGGCGGTGTTTTCACTCCTCCATCTGCTTTGCCAGAAAGGCCGCTGCCACTGCAATCGCCTTGCACTGGGCGTCCTCCGGGCAGGCGGTGCGGTCCTCGGTCAACAGACCCACCGCGCCGGTCACGTCCCCGCCCGCCAGCACCGGCGCGGCGCATAGCAGCACCCGGGGTGCGCCCTCGCAGGGCAGCAGGGTCTTTTCCGGGTTGCCCGGGCTCTGGTAGGGCTTGCGGGCGTCCATCAGCTTTTCCAGCGGCTGGCTGATGCTGCGGTCGGTCAGTTCCCGCCGTCCGCTGCCGCTGACTGCCAGAATGCGGTCCCTGTCGCACACAAAGGCGGTCAGCGCAAACTGGCGGCTGAGCACCTCCGCCAGCTGGGCGGCAAGGGTGTTCACCTCGCCCATGGGCGAGTACTTTTTAAAGATCACTTCCCCGTCGCCGGTGGTAAAGATCTCCAGCGGGTCGCCCCGCCGGATGCGCTGGGTGCGGCGGATCTCCTTGGGAATCACCACCCTGCCAAGCTCGTCGATGCGGCGCACGATACCGGTTGCTTTCATTATTTTGCCCTCCTTGCGGTTTCCTTTGTATGTAGTATCTGTCAGCGGCGGCAAATTATACCGGCAGCGCATTTTTTGCTTTGCCCGCCGCATTGCGTTCCGGGCGGGGTTCTGCTACAATAAATAGGAATAAACCCAAAGAAAGCAGGTGTCCGCATGGCACACATCCTTATTCTGGGCGGCGGTGCCGCCGGACTGGCCGCTGCGCTGGCGGCTGCACAGGCCGCACCCGCTGCCCGCGTCACGGTGCTGGAGCGCAACCCCAAGGTGGGCAAAAAGCTGCTGGCTACCGGCAACGGCCGCTGCAATCTGGACAACACCGCCATTGCGCCGGAAAAGTATTTCACCGCCGACCCCGCCGCGCTGCGGCCTCTGCTGGCGGCGGTGGATGCCGCCGCGCCGCTGACGTGGTTTGAGCAGCTGGGGCTGTATACCCGCACCGATGAGGCCGGGCGGGTGTACCCCTATTCCAATCAGGCCGCAGATGTGCTGGCGCTGCTGGAGCTGCATTTGCAGCGGCACACTGTACAGCTGCGCACCGGCTGCACGGTAAGCACCCTGCGTCAAAGCAAGGGCGGCTATGCGGTACAGTTTACGAACGCCGAGGGCGGCACCGAAAGCCTGCGGGCAGATGCCGTTATCTGCGCCATGGGCGGCGCCGCCGGGCCGCAGTTCGGCACGGACGGCTTCGGCACCCGCTTTGCCGCCGCCTGCGGCGGGCAGATGCGCCCCCTTTACCCCTGCCTGACCGCCCTGCAATGCGCAAAGCCGAACAAGAGCCTTGCGGGCATCCGCGCCAAGGCCGCCGCCCGTCTGCTGGACGGCGACCGGGTATTGGCTGAAGAAATGGGCGAGGTGCAGTTTACCGACTACGGGCTTTCCGGCATCTGCATCATGCAGCTGTCCGGCCTGCTTGCCCCCGGGCGCAGCCCAAAGCACCCGGCGGTGGAACTTGATCTTTTCCCCGCTGTGCCGGAGACAGAGCTTGCCGCCCTGTTTGCGGCACGTGCACCACTGCTTGCCGAGGACACGGCGGCGGCGTTCTGGCTGGGGCTTTTGCACGGCAAACTTGGCCGCGCCCTCTGGGCTGCCGCCGCCCTGCCGGATACCGCCCCCCACGCCCTGCCCACAGGCAGCTGGCAGAAGCTTGCCCGCACCGCCAAACACTGGCGGTTCGAGGGGCTTACCCCCTGCGGCTGGCGGCAGGCGCAGACCACCGGCGGCGGGCTTGCCCTGACCGAGGTGGAACCGACCTTCCAGTTCAAGGGCTGTCCGGGGCTGTACTTTGTGGGCGAAACGCTGGACTGCGCCGGAAGCTGCGGTGGTTTCAACCTGCACTGGGCGTTCGGCAGCGGCCTTGCCGCCGGGCGGGACGCCGCAAAGCACCTTTGCAGCCGAAAACGGTAACAAAAAAAGGGCTCCTGAAGCGCCAGCTGGCGCTTCAGGAGCCCTTTTTATTTTTACTCGCCCTTGGAAAGCAGCTTTGCACGCTCCAGCGCGGGGCGCAGTGCCAGATACAGCACCACGGCGCAGGCAGTGGAAGCCACACTGTTCACAAAGGTGACGCCGCCGGCGATCTTGGTCAGCGCCTGTGCCACGGTGTACTCCTGCCCAAAGATGTACACGTTGCGGAAGTAGCCAAGGAAGGGGTCGGTGAACACGTTCAGCAGCAGACCGGAACCCGCAGAGACGATCACCTTGACCAGATACCCGGCGCTGTGACGATCCTGATCCCGCAGCTTGAACACCTTATGTGCCACGGCACCGCAGGTGATGCCGATGATAAACTTGAGCACGAAGGTGGTAATGGCGTAGCCCGGGTCACCGGCAAGGATATCTGCCAGCGCCAGACCGATGGCACCCGCCAGACCGCCGGATACACCGTCCAGCAGCAGCGCCGTCAGGGCGGTAAAGGTGTTGCCCAGATGGAACGAGGAGCCGCCGTAGAACGGGATGCGGAAGAACAGGTAAGCCACAAGGCTCAGCGCAGCCATCACGCCGGTAAGCGCCAGCTCGTGCACCGTAAAGCGACGCTTGTACAGCACACTGAAAAACAGGATCAGGATAACGACGACTGCCAGCAGCAGCCACATTGCAGTAGTAGACATGATACTTTCCCTCCAATCACGCCGATAACCCCACAAAACTACTTGACATTTGGGTGTTCGGCGGGTATGCTCCTATTATACGCAGAACTGACCCTATGAAAATACCCAGAACAAAGTTTTTTTATGGGGTCAGTTTGACGCAATGCCCAGATGGGAGGGACATTCTATGGTACATCTGACCACGGCACTGGACCCGGCCTCGGCGGTGCCGCTGTACGAGCAGCTCTACCGCAGCCTTGCCGCTGAGATGCGGGCGGGCACCCTGACGGCGGGCACCCGGATGCCCGGCAAGCGGCGGCTGGCGGCAGAGCTGTCGATCTCGGTGAACACGGTGGATACCGCCTACCAGATGCTAGCGGCAGAGGGCTACCTGACCGCCCGGGAGCGCAGCGGCTTTACGGTGCAGGAGTATCTTGCCCTGCCGCAGGGGGTGCAGCCGCCCGCCGCCCATCCCGCGCCGCCGGCAGAGCACCCCGCCGACACTGCTCCGCCGGTGCAGTTCGATTTATCCACCCGGGGCGTGGACCCGGGGCTGTTCCCCTTCCGCACATGGGCGCGGCTGCAAAAGGAACTGCTGTACTCTGCGCCGGAACTGCTCACCCCCGGGGATGCCCGGGGCGATGCCGCCCTGCGGCAGGCGCTGGCAGGGTATCTGGCCGAGTACCGGGGCGTGCAGTGCGACCCGGAGCAGCTGGTAGTGGGTGCAGGGCTGGAATATCTGCTGGGACTGCTGGCCCCGCTGCTGCCCGGCCCTGCTGCCGTGGAGACCCCCGGCTACCCCCGCGCCCGGCAGGTGCTGGAAAACAATGGCGTGCCCTGCCGCTGCCTGCCGGTGGACGCGGACGGCCTGTCGCTGACGGCTCTTTCTGCCAGCGATGCGGCGGTGTGCTACGTCACCCCCAGCCACCAGTTCCCCACCGGGGTCACCATGCCCGCCGGACGCCGGGCGGAGCTGCTGCACTGGGCAGCCCGCGCCCCGGGGCAGCGGTACATCATAGAGGACGACTACGACTCGGAGTTCCGCTTTGACACCCGCCCGCTGCCCAGTTTGCAGGGCATGGCGGGCGCAGACGGCCCGGTGGTGTACCTGTCCACCTGCTCCCGCAGCCTTGCCCCGGGCATCCGCATCGCCTACATGGTACTGCCCCGGCAGCTGCTGGGCGCATGGCAGGCCAAGTACCGGCTGTACTCCGGCACGGTGGGACGGTTTGAGCAGCAGACGCTGGCGCGCTTTATCACCGGGGGGTATTTCACCCGGCACTTAGCGCGGGAGCGCACTGCCTACAAAGCCCGCCGGGATGCGCTGGTGGCGGCGCTGCGCACCTCCTTTGCGCCGGAGGAGCTGACCCTTGCGGGGCTGCACACCGGCCTGCACCTGCTGGCACAGCTGAAGGACCCGCCGCCGGACGCCGCCCTGCGGGCTGCTGCCCGGCAGTATGGGGTGCGCTGTTCCCTGCTGAGCGACTACGACCTGACCGGCACGGCGCATTCTGCCGCCGGGACGCTGGTGCTGGGCTATGGCTCACTGCCGGATGCAGACTGCGCCGCCGCCGGGGAGAGGTTGAAAAAGCTCTGCACCGCCGCCCGGGAGGCATCAGACACCGTATAGTGCCCGCCCGCCCAGTCCCCGGGCAGGGCGTCGGCGGTGATATCCACCGGCTCGGCGCTGGTGGCTAAAAATTCCAGCGTGCGCTCCAGTGTAGCAAGGTCTACGGCGGTCAGGCTGGTCAGCAGACTGCTGCTCACCTCCCGCAGACCCTGCGGCAGGGTGGTGGGCAGCAGCTCCAGCGCCTGACGGAAAAACGCATCCCACACCGCTGCCCGCGCGGCGGCGCTGCGCCGGGGCGAAAGAGAAGTGTCGGCATCCAGCGCCGCCAAAAAGCTGTGGGCGTCGGCGGCGGAGATGCCCTGCACCCCGGTGCCTTTGCCGTACCGCGCCAGCTGCTCCGAGGTGAGCGCCCCGGTAAAGCCCACCCGCACTGCGCCGTACCGCGCCGCCAGTTTTGTCAGCACCGCCGGGGCGATGGCAAGATAGTCGGTATCCTCCGGCAGGGCGAATACCTCGCCCAGCGCTTCCCGGCAGCGGGCAGGGCCTGCGGCGGCGTAACAATCCGCAAGGGGGACATTTTTGCCCCCAAAGGGCACTTCCAGCGCGGCGGGCACCGCCAGCAGATGGATGCAGTTCTGCCCGGCGTTCAGGTAGGCCAGCACAAAGCCCGGGGTCTCGTCTGCCACGCACAGCAGCACGGTGCACCGGTCGGTGGCTTTGGGCAGACGGATGGGCACCCCGCTCTGGCTTTTTGCAGCCTGCCGCAGACTGCTGCGCAGCTGGGCGCGGCTGAGCAGCACCGTGCCGCCCACCAGCGGCAGCAGCACCAGCAGGGCGGCGCACAGCGCCGCCCAGAAGGGACGCCAGCCGCTGCGTTTTGCGTGTTTCATGGCTCTGCCTCCTTTTTGTGCATAAAGCATAGCCCACCGGGCGACCCTTTATGCAGAAAGGCAGGGATGCTGTATGGCTAAAACAGAAAACCCCAACGAAAAAGACCGCGAGGAACAGGAGGACTTCTGGCTGACACTGGACCCCCTTCCCGCACCCGACCCCGAAAAGCCCTCCGCACCGCATGAGGAGTAATGGCGCTGCATAGGATGGCAAGGGAACTCCCTCAGTCATCGCTGCGCGATGCCAGCTCCCTCTGGGAGGGAGCCTTTGGCATAGCGGGAAAGTTTCCGGCTCAAGTGCAATGCTTGCGGGCGTGCCTGCTCCCCCGGGGGGAGCTGTCGCGCAGCGACTGAGGGGCTTCAAATCGGCGGAGCCGAAAAAAACGGTTAAAAGATCTTCACGCCGAACAGGCGTGAATCTTCAGTTTTTTCCGGTGTAGCCCACCCCTTTGGGGTTAAAAGGGGCGAGTAGCCCCTTTTTCGTGGCTCCAGCGCGTCGAAATCGCTGGCACTTTTCTGGTTCTCTTTTGGTGTCAAAAGAGAACATCCCTCGGCAGGCAGAAATGTTCCCCGCGGAGCGCGGGGCGTTTAAAATCGTCCCACTGGTCGGAAAGGAGGTCTTGCCATGCGCAGCAGAGAGCCTTGGCGTCTGCCTGCGGGGCAGAGCAGGGCAGTGCCCTTTTTGCAGGCTGCGGTGCTGTTTGCAGCGCTGTGCATCTTTGCCCGCAGCGCCGCGCTGGTGCTGGCGGCCTTTCTGGCGGCACCGGTACCCGCCGCGCAGACTTTGCTGCATCTGGGGCAGCAGGCGGTGGAGAGCCGGGCAGCGGCAACGTCTGCGGAAAGCGTGCCGGAGGCCGCGTCCGTGCCGCCGGAGCAAGAAACTGCCGCCCCGGTGCAGACCGGAGTGGAGCGGTATTTTGTGGCGCTGCAGCCGGACGAAGCCCGCCCCGCCGATGCAGGTACGGTAACGGAGCAGCAGTTCGGGCAGGGCAGCGGCGAAAAGTACATCCCCTGCGGTGCGGGCAGCATCAAGAATAACACCCGGCAGACGGCGGCAGACATCGCCGCCGAGGCGGCGCAGCCCCTGCCCTTTGCCATTGAAAAGGACAGCGCCGCGCCGCAGGTGCTCATTATGCACACCCACGCTACCGAGGACTACCGCCTTTCTGCCGGGCTGTGGTTTGCCCCCGGGGACGGGGCCCGCAGCACCGACCGCAGCATCAATATGTGCGCGGTGGGGCGGGTGATGGCCGATACCCTCAACGCGGCGGGGATATGCACCCTGCACGACGAGACCCTGAACGACTACCCCAGCTACACCGGCAGCTATGCCAACAGCCGTGCGGTGGTGCAGCAGTATCTGGCGCAGTACCCCAGCATCAAGGTGGTGCTGGACGTCCACCGCGACGCCATCGAGCGGGAAAACGGCACCCGCTGCGCCCCGGTGTGCAGCATAGACGGGCGGCAGGCGGCGCAGGTGATGATCATCTGCGGGTGCGACAACGGCACCAGCGTGCAGCTGCCCGCATGGCGGCAGAACCTTCGTTTTGCCGCCGCGTGGGAGCGCAGCATGGAGGAAAAATATCCCGGATTTACCCGCCCGGTGCTGTTCAGCTACCGGTTTTATAATCAGGATCTGACCACCGGCAGTCTGCTGATCGAGATCGGCGGGCACGGCAACAACTTAAATGAGGCCCTGTACGCCGGATATCTGGCAGCACAGGGCCTCGCGGATGCACTATTAAGCTGAGGCAACACCGCACAATTCCCGCCTTACGGCTTAAGCACCACTCCGGCGGCTGCGGCACGGCATCTGCGTTGCCAAAATGCTCGATAATACACAAAGTATTATCTGCGCTTTTGGCTTAGCATCTGCCGCACCTCACTCGCCGTATCGGCACTTAGAATTATGCGGTATTGCCTTGAGGGTCAGCCGCCAAGGCTGGAGATCATGCTGCTCTTGGCAGACTGATAGTAACTCCATGCCTGATCGGCCACGGTCTCGGGCTGGTTATACTCCCGCAGCACGCGGCGCATCTCGCTGACCACCGAGGAGACGGCACTGTCGTAGGTGCTCTCCACCGAAGAGAGATGCTTGTAGGCAATGCTGACCTTATTGGCAAAGGTCCGCTCTTCGGCGGGCAGGGAGTGGTATTCGTCCTTTGCGGCAGATATTGCGGAGGACACCGCAGACCGTGCCGAGGATTCCAGCGAGTACAGCTGGCTCAGCAGAGAGGAGATCTTGGCATCGCACTCGGGGTTTGGCGGGTCGTAAACGTGGTCGGGATCATACGATGTGCCGGACTGGGAAGTGCTTCCGTAGGTGGGGAACCAGTCGCCGAACATAAACTCGTTGTACCCGGCAATAAATTCCTCCTTGGTGCAGCCGCTCAGCAGGGCTGCCAGTGCGCAGCTGACCACGGCAAGGGTCAGCAGACGGATGATGTGGTGTATGTGTTTCATGATTTCCTCCAGAATCTGTTTTTGCGGAATACCGCTTTTTTCCAGTTTACCAGAGAAAAGGCGTTCTGACAAGCAAAAAAGCGAAAATTTGCCTGATGCCGCACCGTAAGGTTGACAAAATGCCGCCAACGTGCTATTTTAAAACAACAAATGCAAGGAACGGGAAAAGTAGCGCGGGCCGTCCGGTCCAGAGAGTGCGGCACAGCTGAGAGCCGCGCCCGTGCGCCGCGTGAACGAACACCCGGGAGCAGCAAACTGAACACGGCAGCGCGTCTGCCGCTCAGTAGGTGCGCCGCAGGTCCAGCGTTACAGGGACAGCGCTTAAACAAAGAGCGCGTGAGCGACCGGACACTTCCGGTAATTCAGGTGGCACCGCGGACATTACAAGACAGCTTGTTCGCCCTGAACTTTCAGGGCAAAAGCTGTCTTTTTTGTTTATAAAGGAGAACTACTATGGAACGTACCGAGATCCTTTCGCTGTTCAAGAACACCCCGGCAGACGGCACCGAGATCACCGTCTGCGGCTGGGCAAAGAACATCCGCGACTCCAAAAACATCGGCTTTATCGCCCTGTCGGACGGCGGCTGCTTCAAGACCCTGCAGGTCGTGCTGGAAGCCGGTAAGCTGGCAAACTATGATGAAGTCATCCACACCGGTCTGTACAGCAGCCTGCGCATCAAGGGCAAGCTGGTGCTCACCCCGCAGGCAAAGCAGCCCTTTGAGCTGAACGCCGAGAGCGTGGAGATCCTGGGCGACTGCCCCGCCGACGAGTACCCCCTGCAGAAAAAGAAGATGAGCATGGAGTATCTGCGCACCATGCCCACCCTGCGCCCCCGCACCAACACCTTCAACGCCGCATTCCGCGTGCGCAGCGTGGCTGCCTACGCCATCCACAAGTTCTTCCAGGAGAATGGCTTCATCTACTCCCACTCTCCCCTGCTGACCGCTTCCGACTGCGAGGGTGCCGGTGAGATGTTCCAGGTCACCACGCTGGACCTGCAGAACGTGCCCAAGAACGAGGACGGCACCGTGGATTACAGCCAGGACTTCTTTGAGAAGCCCGTCAACCTGACCGTTTCCGGCCAGCTGGAGGCCGAGGCCATGGCCATGGCCTTTGGCAAGGTGTACACCTTCGGCCCCACCTTCCGTGCGGAGAAGAGCTTTACCACCCGCCACGCCGCCGAGTTCTGGATGATCGAGCCTGAGATGGCCTTCTGCGACCTGAAGGGCTACATGGACACCGCCGAGGCCATGACCAAGTTCGTCATCCGCTACGTGCTGGACAACTGCCCCGATGAGATGGCCTTCTTCAACCAGTTCATCGACAAGGGCCTGATCGAGCGCCTGGAGCTGGTGGCAAACAGCGAGTTCGGCCGCATCACCTACACTGAGGCCATCGAGATCCTGAAGAAGAACAACAAGAAGTTCCAGTTCCCCGTGGAGTGGGGCGTGGATATCCAGACCGAGCACGAGCGCTACCTGACCGAGGTCGTGTTCAAGAAGCCCGTCTTTGTCACCGATTACCCCAAGGAGATCAAGAGCTTCTACATGAAGATGAACGCGGACGGCAAGACCGTGGCCGCAGCTGATATGCTGGTGCCCGGCATCGGCGAGCTGATCGGCGGCAGCCAGCGCGAGGAGAACTACGACAAGCTGGTGGCCCGCATGGACGAGCTGGGCATGGACAAGACCAACTACGAGTGGTACCTGAACCTGCGCAAGTTCGGCGGCGTGGAGCACGCCGGTTACGGCCTGGGCTTCGAGCGGATGATCATGTACCTCACGGGCATCCAGAACATCCGTGACGTGCTGCCCTTCCCCCGCACCGCTTACGGTTTCTAAGGATTAAATTCAACCCTCTCAGTCAAAGCCTGTCGGCTTTGCCAGCTCCCCCGAAGGGGGAGCCTATTGCGGCTCTTGGATAAAGGCAGCATAGCCTCTCCCCTCGGGAGAGGTGGCATTGCGGAGCAATGACGGAGAGGGTTGTTTTCAACAAGGAGATAAATACAAGTGGAAAATATCGCTCCTGCCCTGTTGGACTGGTTCTACACCAACCGCCGCATCCTCCCCTTCCGGGAGGACCCCACGCCCTACCATGTCTGGCTGAGCGAGATCATGCTGCAGCAGACCCGGGTCTCGGCGGCGCTGCCCTACTACGAGCGCTTCCTTGCCGCCCTGCCGGATATCCCCGCGCTGGCCGGATGTGAGGAGGAAAAGCTGCACAAGCTGTGGGAGGGGCTGGGTTATTACAGCCGGGTGCGCAACCTGCAGAAGGCAGCGAAGATCGTCTGCGCTCAGTACGGCGGGCAGCTGCCTGCTGATTACAACGCCCTGCTGGCCCTGCCTGGCATCGGGGAGTACACGGCGGGGGCCATTGCATCCATCAGTTTCGGTCTCCCGGTTCCCGCCGTGGACGGCAACGTTCTGCGGGTGTTTGCCCGGCTCTACAACGACCCCCGGCTGGTCACCGACCCGCAGGTGAAGCGGGAGTTCACGGCACGGGTCATAGAGCACCAGCCGCCCGCAAAAGCCGGAGACTACAATCAGGCCCTGATGGAGCTGGGCGCGCTGGTCTGCCTGCCCAACGGCGCACCTCTGTGTGAGCAGTGCCCGCTGGGCAGGCTCTGCCGGGCCCGGGCCGCAGGCACCGCCCTCTCCCTGCCCCAGAAAACGCCCCCCAAGGCCCGGCGCATCACACCGGTCACGGTGGCGCTGGTGCTGAACGAGGGCCGGGTGCTGCTCCAGCAGCGGCCCGCCAAGGGCCTGCTGGCCGGGCTGTGGCAGCCGGTGCTGTGGGAGGATACCACCCTCACCGCCGCAGAGACCGCCGCCCGCCTTGCTGCCCTGGAGCTGGACTGCACAGGGGCACATTTCACGCCCCTGCCTGCGGCCAAGCACATTTTCACCCACATCGAATGGCACCAGAGCGGCTATTTCCTCACTGTGCCGGAGCAGCCCGCCCCCGCAGGCTGCGTCTGGGCCGGAAAGGAGCAGCTGGAGGCCGCGTACACCCTGCCCGGTGCCTTCAAGGTCTACAAAAAGCTGCTGCTGACCAAATTGCTGTGATTGCCCGGATTGATGAAATTTCTGCATTTCGGATTGTAATTTTTTGCTTTTCCGGGTATAATAGCCTTATCAAAATGAACTCCGGTTCCATGAACCACCGTTCCCCACCAGAAAAGGAGTGTGTCCTATGAAGAAATCCTGTCTGATCGCTGTTATCGCCACGCTGGCCGCTGTGGCCGGTGCGCTGGCCGCCGTGGCTGTCTATCTGCACCGCCGTGAGAAGGAGCTGGACGAGTACGAGCGTCTGCTGTTTGGCGAGGATAAGGCTGAGACCGTTGAGCCTGCCGCAGAGCAGCCCGCAGAAGACACTTCTGCCGAGGATGCCGCAGAATAAACCAAACACCGAAAAACGCACCCGGCTTGTCCCTGCAAGCTGTGGTGCGCTTTTTTATACGCCGCATTGATTTGAAATCAACCTCTCATTCCCCGCTCCGGCGCGGCCAGCTCCCCTGGCAGGGGAGCCAAGTGCAGGGATGCGGCTTTGTAACAGGAGTACATATCCATGAAACGATTTTTGTTGTGGGTCGTTGGTGTCATTCTGGGCGTTGCCGCGCTGCTGGGCGCGGTGATGACCGTGAGCTATTCCTTTACCGGCGAGGGTTCCCGCCCGGCGGCAGACACGCAGTTCGGCGGGCAGGCGCTGGAAGTGAACGGCTCCTGCTGGCAGGTGCCGCTGCTGGGCGGCGTGTTCGATAAGGTGTTCACCAGCCCCGAAACGCTCACCGTGCAGAAACTGGGCGTGCTGTATGACGCACACCCAGCCCTCGCCCTGCCCGATTGGGCCAGCTACACCACCCTGACCATCGAAACCGACATCGGCAGCATCGTGTTTGCGGGGTCAGCCTCTCAGTACGAGGACTTTCTCTTCCCTGCCAACGGGGATTACAAGGCAAAGCTGACGGTCTGGCGGCTGCCACAGGATTATCTCGCCACCCAGTTTGAGGGCGGAACCACCGGTGCCATCCGCAAGAACCTGGGCGTGGAGCACCCGGCCAAACCCACGGGCTGGTACAGCTACTCCTTCCGGTTCACCCTGCAGGCCAGCGCGGAGGTCGCCCTTTCCACCGAGCGGCTGGAGCAGGGCGGTGTGGCGGCGCTTTCCATCACCGGCCTGACCGGCGAGACCGCTCCCGCTGTTGAGACCGATCTGGGCAGCGTTCAGTGCGTCCGGCTGGGCAGCGGCTGGCGCGCCTACATCCCCGCCGCCTACAACGCTTCGGCGGGCGGGCACACGGTCAACGTTACCGTCAACGGCGAGACCTTTGCCCGGACGCTGACCGTTCTGCCCAAGGATTTCGGCACCGTGGAGGTGGAGCCGGAACCTGCATCCACCGAGGCCGCCAACGCCGAGTTCCGGAACAACATCTGGCCCCTGTACGAGCAGCCCGTGCGGGAAAAACTCTGGGCCGGTGCCTTCCTCTGCCCGGCAGAAAACTACATGACGCTGGTGGATTTCGGTCAGGTCAAGGTGACCGGCGGCCAGCAGGGCAGCCGCTCCAACTCCACCCGGCTCTACACCATCCCCGGTGAGCCCTGCCGTGCCCCGGCGAATGGCGTGGTGGTCTTTGCAGGCGATCTGGCCCTCACCGGCAGCACCGTGGTCATCGACCACGGCTGCGGCGTGCGCAGTTATCTGTACGGCCTGCAGGAGCTCTCCGTGACCCGCGGCCAGACCGTGGAGCGGGGGCAGGCTGTCGGCGTGCTGGGCGAGGAGCTGACCATGGACTTCAAGCTCGGCAGCAAGAGCGTGAACCCCTGGCCCCTGTTCCAGACCAGCGGCGGGTTATTCTGGCAGGAGAAGGGCTGATCCTGCAAAAAATTTGCAGAAACCTGTAACGCTTTCTCCTTTTCTGCGTTATTGGGGTGAAAGGCCATGAAAAAGGAGGGCAAAAGACGATGAAAACGAATTGTGATATCATCCGTGACCTGCTGCCGCTGTATGCGGAGCATATCACCAGTGAGGCCACCAACGCACTGGTGGAAGAGCATCTGGCCGAATGTGAAGCCTGCCGCGCCGAGCTGGAACAGATGGAGCAGCCGGTGCCGGTGCGGCCGGAAGCGCAGCCGGATGCGCCCCTGCGCAAGATCAGGACCGCCCTGCAAAGAAGGAGCATCCGCGCAGCAATCGGCACAGTGCTGGCAGCCCTGTGCGCTCTGGCACTGATATTCTGGATGGGCACTGCCTGTGTCCCGGCCACCACAGAGCAGGCTCAGTTCTGGACCTACAACCGCAAAGAGAATGGCGCAGACATCTGCATTCTGGAAGCGCAGGGCGAGGGGGTCTGGCTGGATATGGAGGACACCTTCAGCTGGGGCAAGCCGCAGATCACTGTGCGGGCCATGCGCTACCGCTTTCCGGGCGCGCATCGGGTACTGACAGCCCTGGTGGGTTCTGATCGATTCTCTGTATGGGTCATGGTGTCTCCTACCCAGCTGCTGACCGTGGACTGCGCAGACCAGACCCTGTACTACCGCGATGGACAGCAGGTAGACCGCTACATCGTGCAGGAAAACCCGGACGGTACCTTTGACTACGCCTACGGCACCGACCAGGAATATGGCACCGACTATAAGAAGGGCTGAGCCTATGGACATCGACAGCATTTACCGGCTCTACTTCCGGGATGTGTTTCTGTTCCTGCAGGGCATGACCCACAACGAAGCGCTGGCCGAGGAGCTGACGCAGGAGACTTTCTTCAAGGCACTGGACGGCCTGAAGGATTACGACGACCGGCAGGATGTACGGGCGTGGCTGTTCACGGTGGCCCGCAACGCCTATTATTCCCACTGCCGCCGGACAAAGCACACTGCCCCGCTGGAAGATGCCGAAACCGCCCCCGCCGACACTCCGGACATTGCCCAGCTGCTGGTCGATCAGGATGCGGCATTCACTGTACATCAGTGCCTGCACACACTGGACGAGCCTTACAAAGAGGTGTTCAGCCTCCGGGTATTCGGCGAGCTGCCCTTTGAGCGCATCGGGCTGATCTTCGGCCACAACGCCGCATGGGCCCGGGTGACCTACTACCGGGCCAAGACCCAGCTGCAAAAGATGCTTTCCTCTTCCACCTGACATTTCCTATCACAGCAGAACACCCCCGGCCCAAAGGCGCGGGGGTGTTCTTTTTGTGCGCAGGACTCAGACCGTTTTGCCTGCTCAAGCTGACCAAAACAAAAACGGCTCTGCCGAAGCAGAGCCGTAAAGATACATCTGAAACAAATCAGCGCTTGGAGAACTGGGGTGCACGACGTGCAGCCTTCAGACCGTACTCACCTGACCTTGATCCCAAAAGTCCAGTATTCATGCGGTTTTTCGGGCTTCCCTCTCTCAGTAAACCCATAGGTAAACCCACGAAATCGCGAAATTTTTGGTGCCGTTTAACGCAGCCCGAATGCAGCATTCACAACGCTGCTTAATTCCTCAGGTTTATTATACTTGACTTTCGCATAGATGTCCATAGTCGTTTTGCTGTTCTCATGGCCTGCCAGATACTGCACCGTCTTAGGATCAACACCTTTGTAAATCAGATTGGTGATGTAGGTGTGCCGCAGCATGTGCGGAGTCACCTTGAAGTCCATCGTATACACCAGCTTGGGATTGTTCGGCTGATGCTCACCAAGCCTTGGCTTTATTCTATGCTTGATGGACTGTCCATTTACATAAGTGTAATAACAGCGTTCTGCAGTAGAACGGACTGTTATGTACTTCCAGACTCTCACAAACTGTGTTTCCGTCAAAACAGTTCCCTTCGAATTCGAGATCACATATTCCGATTCTGATTTTTCCCTTTCTTCCTTGAGACAGGCTACCAGGCATTTTGGAATCGGAACATCTCGTTTTGCTGCCGGTGTCTTCAATAGCGTGTTGACTACCGGCTCACCGCCTTCCACATGCCATGCACGCCTTACCGAAATGTACGGCGTTTTTTCATCCAGGAATACGCAGTCCCATTTTAATCCAAGGATCTCTTCTCTACGCAATCCCGCGTACAAACCGATCATCACGAAGACATACGGTGGAAGCTCACGAATGCTATCCAGCAAAATGGCAGTCTGTTCATCCGTCAAAGCCTCGCGCCGTTTCGCTGGCTTTCCGCCTCTTGCGCAAATCGTTTTGGATGGATTCTCTTTAATCACCTTGCTCTCTTCTGCTGAATTAAAAATGTTCTTAATCAGCATATTGAGCTGACCATACATTCCGGAAGAACCTTTTGATAACGGAACCATCAGCAGCCGCAGGTCATCTGTGGTCACCTCGTCCATATACATCTGTCCAATCGGACCCACGATGTACCGATTCACCATCCGTGCGTATCCTTCCAACGTATTAGTTCTTACCGTTCCAGACCGCATCAGCAACCATTTTTCACAGTACTCTTCCACGGTCGGATTCTCTCTATGGAAAACCACTTCCGCGATTTTCTTCTGGGCATCTTCCACCCGGTCATACAATTCTTCGCGTGTCAGCCCATAAATCGCCACTCTCTTTCCGTCTGCATCTGTAATCCGGGTGCGGTAATACTGTACCCCTTTCATCGTCACTGTTCCGTATTCCGGAAGTTCAGCAGGACGCTTTTTCCCTTTAGCCATGTGTTCTCCTCCTATCTATCTTCATACATTGCGTGTTGTCACTTTTATTATCATGGCGTACAGCACTTCCTTCAAGGATGTCGAATGTATGTAAAAAGGGCAGGGATTTTTGACCATCCCTGCCCTAATTTCTTTCTGATTTACTCTTAATCCCACGATGCAAAAGCATCTTCCAGCACTCCTGCGAGCTGCTCTGGGCGATTATATTTCACCTTGGCGTAAATATCCATGGTGATCTTGCTGCTTTCATGACCGGCAAGATACTGAACCGTCTTCGGATCAACCGAAGCATGAATCAGATTCGTAATGTAGGTGTGCCGCAGCTGATGCGGAGTCACCTCAAAGTCCAGACTGTAAACCACATTTCCATTGTGTGCTGCCTTTTCCCCCAGAACCGGCTTCACCGTATGCTTCACCCTCTTGCCATCTTCATAGCGGTAATAGCAGCGTTCCTTGGTGGTACGGGTTACGATATACTGCCATAATCTCTTGAACTGCGTATAGGACAACGGGTCTCCATCCCGGTTTGCAACCACAAAATCCGATGTCGATGTCTTCTTCGCCTCTTTCAGACATTCCAGAAGATTGTCCGGCAGAGGGACATTCCGATGCGCTGCCTTTGTTTTCAGCTCTGTCAGAATCACCGGACGATTATGCTCCGTATGCCAGGCTCTCCGAACGGTAAGGTACGGAGCCTCGCAATCAAGATACACCGAATCCCATTGAAGTCCGAGGATTTCTTCTCTCCGCAATCCTGCGTACAGCCCCAGCATCACGAACACATACGGCGGTAAGCCGTAAATGGCATCCAGCAGCTTATCCACCTGCTCATCCGTAAGCGGGAGGCGATCCTTCTGGGGAATCCCGCCCACATTCTTCTTCAGATAGATGGTCGGATTCTCATCAATGATCTTACTCTCCATTGCTGCCGTGAAAATACACTTATATAGAACGTTCACTGATTTGTACACGGATGCCGACTTTTTCGATGCCGCCAACAGTGCCAGGCGAATGTCATCTGCTGTTACATCTCCCATATGCATATCGCCCAATGGCTTGATGATGTAGTTCTTCACTTTCGATGTATAGTCAATCAGCGTTGTCATCCTGATCTGTGCCGACTGCATCAGCAGCCATTTCTCGCAATACTCCTCCACTGTAGGTGTACTGCGGCGATACGTCTTGTTCTCAATCTGCTGGATCGCTTCCTGTTCCTTCTGGTACAGTTCCTCTCTCGTTCTTGCATATAAGGAAACCCGCCGTCCCTGCTGATCTGTTACACGGGTTCGATAATATTGCGTTCCCTTCATACTCACCGTACCATAATCGGGAAGCATCATTCTTCTTGCCGCCATATCATTACCTCCAATCCTGTTGATGCTTTCATTATTGCGGATTCATCGTCCATACTCAACGATGTCGATTTTCACCGCCGAAAGCTTCGAGGTTTGCGATATGTCGCAGCACGTTCCATCGGTTTTGCACGGTGCGTACATTTTGCAATGTACTCCTGAATCCCCACTTCCGTGAAATAAACGCAGCCGTTTTCCACATACTGAACATAGGAGATCAAACCGTCTGTTCTTGCAGCATCCAGTGTTTTTACGCTGATTCCCAGTATACTGGCTGCTTCTTTCCTTGTAATCAGTTTATCCATCGCCTTCTTCGCCATCCTTTCGGCATTTGCCCTGTCTTTTTTTCTCTGCTTGTTCCGGAATGTAATATCCAAGTTGAATCCTTACAGCTTCATCAATCCCACGCATCTGCCCCTTACTTACCCGCCCAAGATAGCGAATCACGCATATCTTGTCGCAGGTGTCGAGCTGTTCTGCCAATACCATGGACGGTTTTGCCAGTCCCTTTGCTTTACGGAGAAAGAAATGCGTTGGCTGTTTTCGCTTCTTCTCAATTTTCGATGTCAGCGGAGCAATCGTGATCGTCGGCGCATAATAATTGCCGACATCATTCTGAAGAACCACAACAGGACGAACACCGCCCTGCTTTGATCCGACCGGAACACCGAGATTGGCGAGATATAAATCACCTCGCCGATAAACCCAGTTTTCTTTCATATGCTGTTGTCTCCAATCTCCATACACTGATATGGATAAAGCCTGCCAGGTATCATGCTGATACAGCACCCGGCAGCGCTTTCTGAAAATATGGTTTCTCTGTACTTTTTCTTATCACCCCAGAGATGTAGGATTTCTCACAGGCGGCAGTGTGCTTCACTGCTCCATTGGAATTTAACCATCCCGCCTTCCTTATGGCCGGACCGCGAATTACGGAAGTATCATTGTCCCTGTCTGGCTTTAACACCGCCGCCGGTTGCAATCCGGCATTTGCTTCTGCGAAACCGCTATCGCCCCGATGGGCTTCATGGCGTGCAGTCGAAGGCTCGACCAAACAGGAATGTACCTGAAGAATGAGTATTCAGTTTTCAAGGGACATTCGGACTTTCGTCCTTACAAAGTAAGTTTAACAAGAATCCTCCGGTTTCGCGTTGGCCTCGTAGGCGCACTTTGGTTGTCCTTGCAGGACTACATACGGTTCGTTTTGACTTTTTCTGTGTTCTATACAGCCGGATTGAGGCAAAAAAATACCCCGTTGGTTTCCCAACGAGGCATCAAAGACGATTCTATTCTTTTTTCTATAAACTGGTACCCGTTTATCTCCTGGTGACCATTTGAGTCACGGCTAATGTAACAAAAATAGCAACGCTCATCTCAGCAAATCAGACAAGCTGTATTCTCCTTTGGGGATATTTGCTGTTCTGCGATACTCTTTTATGGCTTTCACCAAGAGCTGAGGATTACTGAAATACTGCTTCACAAAATCATACGACTTCACATCATGCATCCGAAAATTGATTTTACAAAATTCGCTTGGTTTTTTTCCAGAACGCTTAAACTGATCATATGCTCCTTCCGCATGAATAATCAGCATTTCAATTTCTGGAGCAGTAATGACATTTACCACGTCAATTTTCTGCTCATATGCTTTACTCAATCGAAATTCCTCTCTGCGAGAATCCAAAATCCGTATCACAGAAATCTGCTCATCGAATCCTTTCCGTAAGTATCGCTCCTCGAATCGTTTAGCACTTCTGCAACGGATGACACGTTCTTCCAACATTTCTTCTCTGTTGAAAATCAGAAGATCATTATCAACCAGTATGTCGATAATAGCTTCTTCGGCAGAGCCTTCACATATACACGCCTTGTATTTTGCTAATTCCATTCTGCCGCCTCCTTAATTGATTGAAGCAGCCAGGCTTTTCTTCAAGCGCATATACGCTTCATATGCTGGCGTTGTTCCCTCAAGGAAGCCGCTCTGGTAAGCATCACTCTTTTTAATATCATTACGTTTCAATATATAGCTCAGATTTTCTGCTGTAATGCCATTACGGTTTCTAACGATACAAATTCCGTCATTTCGGTCATATTCGTCCAGCAGTTCCGGATAATGCGTAGTGAAAATAAGCGTTCCGCCATTTTTGTTCAGTCGGCTGTCCATAAAGAAGCGCACTAAGGTCGTTACAATTTCCTTGTTGAAATGATTCTCTATTTCATCTACCAGAAGATAACCACCTGAATGAAGAACTTCCTTTACCATCGAGAATGTAATAATACCCTTAATCGTACCAGAGGACAGATACTGCTCAAGGTCTGCCGCATTATTCAGGATAATCTCTTCTTCATCCTTAAACTTCAAGTGGATAAATGTTTTTCCCTCTGTCTGCTCAAAACACAATTTCTCAATGGTCGGATCGAGAAATGCAATTACCTCCAATGGAATATCTTCGGTAAATGGAAGCACATTCACATTCGTATAGGAAAGCAGGCTGAATATTTCCACTGTATCATTCGCTTTTTTATTATGTGCAATGACAAAGCTGACATCATCAGAAAGGTATGCTTCATCGCTATTGCGCTGCTCTACAGGCTTCATTCCTGTAAAATCTGTCAGATACTTTTTCGACTTAACGGTTGCAATCGGTTTTTCCCAAAGGCTTTCAGACAGAATCGAATACACATATTCCCCTGTTTTCGACTTCTTTGCCGCAATTACAGTTTCCAAGCAGCAGACGTAGCTACGCTTATCATAAAAATATGTGCGGATTGTAACATTCTTCGCTCCGCCAAGAATGCTTTTTGCCTCCACATGATTGATGGGCTCATTTTTCACAATATTTAAGGCCAAGCTAATGACCTTTAATACCGAGGTCTTGCCAGATGCGTTAATTCCAATGAAAGCACAGGCAGAGTGGAGATAGTAGTTATCCGTCAAACGGTAAAGACTATCTTTGTCCTCTTCGCAAACACGTTGCTGCGTATAAAAGCAAATATCCAAGTCTTTTTTGAATAATGGGAGTCCTTGTGCGGTGATGCGGAGTATTTTCATAGGTAGTCCTCCTCTAAAAACAGTTTTTTTGTTTTTATTTTCTTATAATCTTATTATACGCCGCAAACCAGAAAATATCAACGGATTTTCCGTTTTTATTTTCTGATTTGTTTTTGACACTAAAAAGTATCCGTTCAATATGGCAAGCCCTGTGATTGCTGACCCGTTCCACCGCATGAAATACATGGAGCGTCATGGAAGCGGCCTACGCAAAATCGTCAGGGAAACCGAAAAGCCGCCTGGATATACAGCGGCATATAATCCGAAAATTTTCTCAACGGCAACAGATTTCAGAGTCATCTTGAAAAATGTAAATTACCAACTTAGTCAGAAAAACTTAGTCAATGACCAAGTTAGTGAGCAAGATAAATCGCCGGACATCCCACACACAGTTTTGAATCTTTGTATCCACCTTATTGCCCACGGCAGTGAGGGTGCTCAAATCACTCATGCTCACTCTATCATGGGTACAGCCAATGATAAGCCCTATGACGCAACCCATGATACAACCCATGATAACTTAGAGGATGACACCCATCAAGGTATCCACCAAGATAGCCACCATGATTCTACGCCGTCAGCAGTTATATTGCGCCTAATGCTTTTTAGATTTTCTTCGCAATCGTAGACAGCTCCGAAATAATACTAAGAAGATCATTTTTGACTTCCTCTTTGCTTGGCTCGCTGCCCATCAGAAGATAATCCGTGCTGACATGGAGGATGCAGGACAGTTCAATCAGCAAGTCAATAGAGCAGCTGCGTTCACCGTTCTCCATGCGGCTGACATGCTGCTTGCTTGCCAGGCCCAGGCGAACCGCCAGTTCCTCCTGCGTAATGCCACGGGAAGTGCGAACATCGTGAAGTCTCTTACCAAACTCTTTTGCGTCAAAATACATACGTTTCTCCTTCCGCACAGCCGGTACAGAACCGGATCGACGGAAGGTCAAAAAAAGAGCCGCATGACGGTGAAGAAAAATCCTGTGCCGATAAAACAGAACATGTGTATCCCATAATTCTGTCTCATGCGGCATTCGGAAGACTTCGCCTATCAGCGGCTCCACAGCACAGCTATGACTTATAAAATTGTGTTAATAGGGTTATTT
>ENA-ORUI01001428-ORUI01001428.1-human-gut-metagenome-genome-assembly--contig:-NODE-1428-length-24156-cov-2.901871_pt1 | contig 24156 bp, 17 predicted proteins | sample MGYA00242078_ERZ509205 | MGnify/ENA primary metagenome ERZ509205 (study PRJEB26280, sample SAMEA2338828) | human gut metagenome | biome: human gut; feature: human-associated habitat; material: faeces... | reverse complement strand
TCTTAAGGAGTATATTGCCAAGAAAGGGAAGCTTTCCATCAAGGAAGCCACAAGTATTGCCATTCAGGTGTCCATGGGACTGGAAGCTGCACATAATCATGGAATTGTTCATCGTGATGTGAAACCTCAGAATATCATTATTTCTACAGATGGTAAAGTAAAGGTGACAGACTTTGGAATTGCCAGAGCTGCATCTTCCAATACGATCAGCTCCAATGTAATGGGATCTGTACATTACAGCTCACCTGAGCAGGTGAGAGGCGGATACAGCGATGAGAAGAGCGATATCTATTCTCTTGGAATCACACTGTATGAGATGGTCACAGGAAGAGTTCCTTTTGACGGAGATACCACTGTGGCGATCGCTATCAAGCATCTGCAGGAAGAGATGGTCCCGCCAAGTGTGTATACACCGGACCTTCCGTACAGTCTGGAGCAGATCATTCTGAAATGTACACAGAAAAGTGTAGATCGTCGTTACAGCCGTATGGAGGATGTGATCGCAGACCTGAAGCATTCTCTGATCGATCCCCAGGGTGATTTTGTAAGGCTTACTACAGTTGACAACGATGCCAAGACGGTTGTGATCTCAGAAGAAGAGCTTGGTGAGATCAAACATACACCGAAGCAGATCACAAAACCGGAGATCACCGCACTTGAGGAAGAAAAATACGATGATAACGATTACGATGATGCAGAGGAAGAATACAGACCGAGATCCGAGCATAGATCCGGAAAGAAAAAGAAGCATCATGGTTCCGGAAGAGGCCTGACGATTGCGGCACTGATCGGAGGTGCAGTCCTTCTGATCGTTCTTGTGGTAGTGCTTGGACGTGCCGCAGGACTGTTTGGAACCGGCAGCAGCGGAGCTGCAGACAGCAGCAAGGCAGAAGCGAAGCAGGAATCAGCAGCTGACGGTCTGGCAACTGTTCCTGATCTTGTAGGCAAGACAGAGGAAGAGGCTAAAACACTTGCAAACGATGCACATCTGGGTGTCCAGATGGCCGGTGAGGAGGCATCCGATCAGGAAAAAGGCAGGATCTCCCGTCAGGAGACAGCTGCGGGAACACAGGTTGAAGCCAATACAACTGTGAAATACTGGGTAAGCACCGGAACAGCACAGGTTACGATCCCGGATCTGGATGGACGCACAGGAATCGATGCACAGCAGACTCTGGAAGATCTTGGACTTCAGGTAAATGTCCAGAAAGAATACAGCGACACAGATGACAACGGATATGCATTGGTAGATCCGGGATATGTTTACAATGTCGAGCCGGCAGCAGGTACTTCTGTGCAGGCAGGCTCTTCTGTGACACTGACAGTCAGCCGAGGGGTTGATTATGGCGATAATGCTGAGGTCCCGAGTGTTGTGGGAATGACCAAGGATGATGCGCTTACTACTTTAGGTAAATTTATTGATATCCAGATAACAGAACAGCAGAGTACAGAAGCTGCAGGTACAGTTATCGCACAGGATCCGGAAGCCTATGCGGCAGCGGACCCGGATCAGCCGATCAGCATTACCATCAGCTCCGGTGACAAGGCTCCATCCACAGACAGCGCAGCATCTGCAGATAGTACAGCATCTACAGACAGCACAGCATCTGCGGACAGCACAGCATCTGCGGACAGCACAGTATCTACAACTACATCTACAGCGGATGTTAATGCAAACACAGGCTGGAAATGTACACAGACACTGGATACCCCGTCCGGCTACAATGGAGGCGCGATCCGTCTGGAACTGATCCAGGACGTAAACGGTGAGCCTAAGGCATCCACCATCATTGATGGACAGAATATCAGCTTCCCGTATCAGCTTGATATCTCAGGTGCTGAGGGCGTTACCTCAGGAACTATCTATCTCTATGAAGAGATGGACGGAGATTATCAGCAGCTTGGAACCTACACGGTTACATTCAAGAAAGCTGAGTGATCATGCAGGGAAAGATAATCAAAGGTATTGCCGGATTCTACTACGTATATGCAGAAGACGGTAATACATATGAATGCAGAGCCAAGGGAATTTTCCGTAAGGATAAATTCAAGCCTCTGGTAGGTGACAATGTGGACATTACAGTTCTGGATGAAAAGGAACTGGAGGGAAGTGTGACGGAGATCCACAAGCGTAAGAATTCTTTGATCCGTCCGGCTGTGGCCAATGTAGATCAGGCACTGGTGATCTTTGCCATGGATAATCCGAAGCCGAACTTCATGCTTCTGGATCGTTTCCTCATTATGATGGAGAGGGAAGGTGTTCCGGCAGTCATCTGTTTTAACAAAAAAGATCTGGCAACAACGGAAGAGTTGGAATTTCTCTATGAAACATACCAGAGCTGCGGCTATCAGGTGATCCTGTCAAGTGCCCTGAAGGGAGAAGGACTCGACGAGATCGAAGAAGTGCTTCAGGGCAGGACAACTGTGGTTGCCGGCCCATCCGGCGTGGGAAAATCTTCTCTTACAAATTCCCTTCAGGAAGAAGTGGAGATGGAAACCGGTGAGATCAGCCGTAAGCTGAAACGGGGAAAACATACCACGCGCCATGCACAGATCATACCGGTGGCACAGGATACATTCCTTGTGGATACGCCGGGATTTTCCTCCTTATATATTGAAAATATGGAGGAGCAGGAACTGAAGGATTACTTTCCGGAGTTCCGAAGATATGAAGGACAGTGCCGCTTTCAGGGGTGCCGTCACATACATGAACCGGGCTGCGCTGTTAAGGAAGCCCTTGAGAACAATGAGATCAGCAGACTCCGATATGAAGATTATCTGGAGCTGCACCAGGAATTAAAAGAGAAAAGGAGATACTGAGTCATGGAATACCGATTGTGCCCATCGATCTTATCAGCAGATTTTAACAGACTGGGAGAACAGATCAAAATTCTGGAAAAGGAAGGCGTTGAATATCTGCATATTGATGTTATGGATGGAGATTTTGTTCCCAGCATTTCTTTTGGAATGCCGGTGATCAAATCGATCCGGAAAGAATCCAACATGTTTTTCGACGTACATTTGATGGTAACAGAACCGGAAAGATATATCCGCGATTTTGTAGAATGCGGAGCAGATTCCATTACTGTACATGCGGAGGCATGTGAGGATCTGGAGCGTACACTGGAGCAGATCAGGGCAGCAGGGGTAAAGGCGGCAGTTTCAATCAAGCCATCCACACCGGTAAATGACATCAGCCATCTTCTTGAAGATGTGGATATGGTGCTGATAATGACTGTTCAGCCAGGATTTGGCGGACAGAAATACATGGACGAATGCACGGAGAAGATCCAGGAGCTTCGTGAGCTTATTGATGAAGAAGAGCTGGATGTTGATATCCAGGTAGATGGGGGTATCAATGATGATACACTGGAGACTGTTATGCGTGCCGGTGCAAACCTCATGGTCGCAGGTTCCTGGGTATTTAAGGGCGATGTGGCAGCCAATGTAAGACACATTACAGAAAAAATCCACAATATCAAAAAAGAGCTGGACTGAAAATGATCGATACAATAATAATCAGCGGGGGCAATATCCAGAATGGTTTTGCCCTCGATTTTTTAAAAAAAAGAATAGAAGAAAGCCGAGGAGAGAAAATCACGCTTGTTGCTGCAGATAAGGGGATGGAATGGTTTATGAAAAACCGGGAATTTATTCCGGATCTTGCAATTGGGGATTTTGACAGTCTTTCCGAAGAAGGCCAAAAATATATGGAAAGCCTGAAGGGACCGGAGATCATCAGGCTGAAGCCAGAGAAGGATGATTCGGATACACAGTCTGCGGTAAACCAGATGATCCGCAAGGGTGCAAAGGATATCCTGATCCTGGGAGCTACCGGCACAAGGCTGGATCATGTGCTGGCGAATCTGGGACTGCTTTCCATGGGTAAGGAACAGGGCGTTCGTATTGCGATCGCAGATCAGTGGAATTATATCACACTTGCAGAAAGCGGAACCATCCTGCACAGAGAGGAGCAGTTTGGAAAATATGTTTCATTCTTTACTGTGGGAGGTGATGTGACAGGCCTCACTCTGAGGGGATTTAAGTATCCGCTGAACGGATATCATCTGACAGTAGAAGACAGTGGCCTGACCGTCAGCAATGAGATTTCGGAAGAAACCGCAGAGATCCTGTATGAAAGCGGGCAGCTTCTGATGATCATGTCCAGGGACTGACAGTAACAACAAATGCCTCACAGTTGCGATTTCAGGCTGTGTATGGTAATATGGGACAGGAATGGCCTGAAAAACGGAAAGGCCTGTTTAAATAGTATCTGAAAAATACTGTAAATAAATATATCGAAAGGATGTATATAGAGAGATGAAATTAGGTATCGTAGGACTTCCTAACGTAGGAAAAAGTACATTATTCAATTCACTGACAAAAGCCGGAGCAGAATCCGCAAACTATCCGTTCTGTACTATCGACCCCAATGTGGGTGTTGTAACCGTTCCGGATGAGAGACTGAATCTTCTCGGAGATTTTTATAAATCAAAAAAAGTAACACCGGCAGTGATCGAATTCGTCGATATTGCAGGTCTTGTAAAAGGCGCATCTAAGGGAGAGGGACTTGGAAACCAGTTCCTTGCAAATATCCGTGAGGTAGATGCTATCGTTCACGTGGTACGCTGCTTTGAGGATTCCAATGTTGTTCATGTAGATGGAAGCATTGATCCGCTCCGCGATATCGAGACTATTAATCTGGAGCTTGTTTTCTCTGATCTTGAGATCCTCGAGAGAAGAATTGCCAAGGTTACCAAGACTGCACGTATGGATAAGGAAGCTGCCAAAGAGCTTGCATTCCTTGAAAAAGTAAAGGCGCATCTGGAAGAGGGACAGCTTGCCATTACTCTGGAAACAGAGAACGAAGATGAGGATGCATGGCTTGCAACCTATAATCTTCTTACTGCAAAACCGGTGATCTATGCGGCTAACGTTGCAGAGGATGATATCGCAGATGATGGGGCGAACAATCAGTATGTACAGGCAGTACGTGAATACGCTGCCAAACAGAACAGCGAGGTATTTGTGATCTGTGCGCAGATCGAGGAGGAAATCTCCGAGCTGGATGAGGATGAGAGAAAGATGTTCCTTGAGGATCTGGGACTGACAGAATCCGGCCTGGAGAAGCTGGTGCGCGCAAGCTATCACCTTCTTGGCCTTATGAGCTTCCTGACAGCAGGAGAGGATGAGACAAGAGCATGGACCATCAAGATCGGAACCAAGGCACCGCAGGCAGCAGGTAAGATCCACACAGACTTTGAACGTGGATTTATCAAAGCAGAGGTTGTGAATTATCAGGATCTTCTGGATTGCGGTTCCTATGCAGGTGCCAGAGAGAAGGGCCTTGTACGTATGGAAGGAAAAGAGTACGTTGTACAGGACGGAGATGTGATCTTATTCAGATTTAACGTGTGATCACCAACGTCTGTGAAATACCGGCTGTAAGCTGAAAAATTATAACAGGTGATTTTATGGATATGTCAATTCGGTTTCCCGGATTAAATCTGGTTTTGGATCATGTGCCGAGATCCTTTGAGATCTTTGGCTTTGAGATCACGATCTATGGCGTCCTGATCGCGATAGGAATGCTTCTGGGAATCTTTTTTGTGGTACTGGAAGCCAGAAGAAATCATGAAGATCCGGATGCATATCTGGATCTGGCCATCATAACGCTGCTTTCCGGTGTGGCAGGGGCAAGGCTGCTTTATGCGGCTTTTTCCTGGAGCCTTTATAAAAATGATCCGGGACAGCTTCTGAATATACGGTCCGGAGGACTTATGTTTTATGGCGGACTTCTGGGCGGTGTGCTGGGTGGTGCGGTCTACTGCAGGATCCGAAAGAAATCCTTCTGGCAGATGGCAGATCTTGCCTGCATGGGACTTCTGATCGGGCAGATAATAGGAAAGTGGGGAAGCTTTTTTAACAGAGAATCTTTCGGGGAATATGCAGACAACATTTTTTCCATGCAGCTGCCGCTGACTGCGGTACGAGCAGGAGAGGTCACCACGGCTATGCGTGAAAAGCTTCAAATCGTGGACGGTGGTACCTGGATTTTGGTACAGCCTTTGTTTTTCTATGAAAGTCTCTGGTGTCTGCTTGTGCTTTTGGTGCTTATGATGCTGCTTCGCAAAAAAGTATTTCAGGGAGAGATCTTTCTGAGATATCTGGCAGGCTATGGTCTTGGAAGAACAGTGCTCCAGCGGTTCCGCACAGATAAAATACCGTTTCCGGGAACCGGCGTGGATGTTTCACTGGTGATCTCGGTAATACTTTTTGTTCTTTGTACCGTGGTAGTTGCAGTGAAACGCGTGATGTCCAGAAAGCGGGCAAAAGTACGGATGAGAAGGATCGAGAAAGATCAGCAGGCAGAGAAAGAAGCGGAACAGCAACGGGAAAATGTAGCAGAGAATCTGGAAACAGAGACTGTACAGGGAGAAAAAAATGGATCAGAACGAGATACAGAAGAAAGAGGAAGCTCTTCGGAAAGCGTCACTTTTGCAGCAGCTGCAGGAGGAACGGAAGAAGCTGGACAGCCAGATCAGGAGCAGGAGCGATCTTCTGAAGAATCTGGAGGCCAGCCAAAGAGTTGATCGTATTCTGGAATTATATTACGGAAACTGAGATCAAACAGATATAGGATACAGGTGCTTTTGTCTGATGGATCAGAATATAGGATAGGATACCGGCATTTGGCTGATAAGAGCAGCAGAAAACTGCCCTGCAGGAAAACGTCTTCTACGACGTTTCCGGCAGGGCAGTTTTTGTGCTGTGCAGTAGGAATATATCAGTACATCTTTCGGAAATCCAGAGGAGTTGTGCCTGTGACTTTACGGAACATGGCGATAAAGTGGCTGGCATCGGAAAATCCCGAAGCGCCGGCAACATCCTGGATCTTCATATCCGGTCTGGAAAGCAGAAGCTCACGTGCGCGGCTGATGCGGTACATGGTAACGTACTCGTAAACCGAGCAGCCCATAAAACGGCGGAACAGACGGGAAAGATACTGCGGAGAGACAAAAACGCTCCGGCTCAGTTGCGCTGCAGTGATATCCTGCTGATAACCGGTTTCGATTTCTTTTATTACCGGGATCACATATCTCTGGTAGAGAGGATTATCCTGTATCTTCGGAGAAGCTGCACAGTCTGTAAAATTCATAAGAAAATTATAGCAGTCGGAAGAAAGAGATTTCATATCCGGTGTGGGCTGATGATATTTACGCAAGGTAGAAGAAATCATTTTTCGGATACTGGCTCCCTGTTCCTTTTCGATAAGGATCACTACCTGGTTGTCTGTCATGGAAGGAATGCTGCCTGCCAGTGTTCCTGTGAAGGTGGCAAACATCGTGGTCCAGGAAGTAGACTCCCTGTGATAGGAATGAGGGACACCGGGGGCGATGAGGATGCCCTCGTTGGCTCCGAGAGTATAAAATTTTCCACGGACTTCAATGCGTCCGGTACCCTTTTCAGTCTGGAGGTAATGATAATACGGATATCCGTCCGGACGGAAGATATTAACCTGATTCCAGTGGTTCCCAAGAGATTCAAACATGAAGGGAGCACTGACCGGAGTGTTTCTGAAATAGATCGACATGATATTCACCTGTTTCTAAATGTTATATATTTTGGTGAAACATATTATACCATAATCCGGTGGATTATACTATAATGATCATAGCATAAAAAACGAAGGATCCGGCAGAAAAAACAGAATCTGCCGGGCAGGAGGAAAAAATGAAAAAATTTGATCATTCTCTGTTAAAAGATCCCCGGTATTTCAGCGACGGAAGAATGGATGCCCACTCAGATCATACATATTATCGCTGTGAGGAAGAGAGAGAAGATGGGAAAACTTCTTTCCGTCACAGTCTGAATGGTCTCTGGAAGTTCCATTATGCACGGAATTATGCATCTGCTATCCCAGGCTTTGAGGAAGAAGCATATTCCTGTAAGGACTGGGAGGACATTTATGTGCCGGCACATATCCAGATGGAAGGATATGATGCACCGCAGTATGCTAATGTGCAGTATCCGTGGGAAGGCCATGAAGAACTTCATCCGGGACAGATCCCGGAACGTTTTAACCCGGTGGCAAGCTATGTGAGATATTTCCATGTGCCGGAGAGCATGAAAGGAAAAAGAGTATTTGTTTCATTCCAGGGAGCAGAGAGCGGCCTGGCTCTGTGGCTCAATGGAAAATTTGTGGGATACAGTGAAGATTCTTTTACTCCGTCAGAATTCGAACTTACGGAATATCTGAAGGACGGCGAGAACAAGCTGGCGGCACAGGTGTTTAAATGGACAGCCAGCAGCTGGTGCGAGGATCAGGATTTTTACCGTTTTTCCGGAATTTACAGAGATGTTTATCTGTTTACGGTACCGGATGTCCATGTATATGATCTCAGGATCCGTGCCATTCCGGATGAAACTCTCAAAAAAGCCGAGCTTGAGATCGTGACCAGTACCTGGGGAAAAGGAAAAATGAAGCTTACACTTTCCGGAAAGGGAGAGATCCTTTTGCAGGAGGAAAGATCTCTGAACGGAGAGGATACCTGTACCTGGGAGATTCAGGATCCCCTTCTCTGGAGTGCAGAAGAGCCGAATCTCTATGATCTGGAGCTGGAGATCAGTGATGAAAGCGGAAAGCTCCAGGAGATTATCCCGGAGAAAGTTGGTTTCCGCCGTTTTGAAATGAAGGATGGTATCATGACCCTTAACGGAAAACGTATCGTATTCAAGGGTGTGAACCGTCATGAGTTCAGCTCTGTCACAGGAAGACATGTGTCCCGGGAGGAACTGCTCAAAGACATCGTGATCATGAAACAGAACAACATCAATGCGATCCGTACCTGTCATTATCCGGATGCATCTCCGATCTACCGTCTCTGTGATGAATATGGTATTTACATGATCGCAGAAAACAATCTGGAGTCTCACGGAACCTGGGATATAGCAGAATTTACCGGAGATCACACGGATATCGTTCCGCACAACAAACCAGAATGGCTGGGCATGATGCTAGACCGTGTAAATTCCATGTATCAGCGTGACAAGAACCATCCGGCGATCCTGATCTGGTCCTGTGGAAATGAATCCTTTGGTGGAAAAGATATCTTTGAGATGTCTGAGTTCTACCGCAAGAATGATCCTACAAGACTGGTACATTATGAGGGGGTTTTCCATGACCGCAGCTACAATGCCACCAGTGACATGGAAAGCCAGATGTATCCTTCCGTAGAAGCGATCCGGGAGTTCCTTGCAAAGGATGACAGCAAGCCGTTTATTTGCTGTGAGTATACCCATGCAATGGGAAATTCCTGCGGTGCAATGCATAAATATACAGATCTTACAGATACAGAACCGAAATATCAGGGTGGCTTTATCTGGGATTACATTGATCAGTCTATTTACAAAAAAGACCGTTACGGTAAAGAATTCCAGGCATACGGCGGAGACTTCGGTGAACGTCCTACAGATTATAATTTCAGTGGAAACGGTATCGCATACGGCGGAGACAGAGATGCTTCACCAAAGATGCAGGAGGTAAAATTCAACTACCAGAATATCACTGCGCAGGTAAGTGAGGATTCTGTTAAGATCATTAACAAAAATCTTTTTGTAAATACGGACACATTCCGGTGTGAAGTGACTCTTGCAAAGAACGGTCATGTCCTCCGCACAGAGACACTGGATACAGCGGTGGAGCCTTTAAGCCAACAGACCTACAGACTTCCATTTGGAAAACAGCAGCGCCCGGGCGAATATACGGTAACCGTAGCCTTCCTTCTCAGAGAAAAAACACTTTGGGCAGAGGCAGGACATGAGGTTGCTTTCGGCCAGTATGTTTATCAGGTGGAAGGAACACCGGAAGCTCCTGCGTGTGGCGTGGAGCTTGTGAGAAGCCTTCATAACATCGGTGTCCGCGGGGAAAATTTCGAAGTGCTGTTCTCCGTTCTCAATGGTGGTCTGGTTTCGTATAAATATGCAGGAAGAGAAATGATCGAAGCGATTCCGAAGCCCAACTTCTGGAGAGCCCCTACAGATAATGATTGCGGAAGTCTGATGCAGATGCGCTATGCACAGTGGAAGATCGCCAGCATGTACGCAAGTCATAAGGATTACCGAAAAGGCATGTATGGTCCAGCCAATGCTCCGGAGACAACGGTTCACGAAAACAGCGTGGAGGTTGCTTTTACCTACATCCTGCCAACTACGCCTGCCAGTGAATGCCGTCTTGCCTATGAGGTAACCGGAGATGGAAGAGTAAAGACAACGCTGACCTATGATCCTGTAAAAGAGCTGGGTGATATGCCGGAGTTCGGAGTACTCTTTAAATTCAATGCGGATTATGATCATGTTCAGTGGTACGGCCTGGGACCGGCAGAGACTTATGCAGACCGGAAGCATGGCGCAAAGCTCGGCATTTATGAGAATCTCGTGACAGACAATATGGCACGCTATCTTGTGCCGCAGGAATGCGGAAACAAAGAGGAAGTACGCTGGGCAAAGATCACAGACAGAAAGGGTAGAGGAATGCTCTTTGAGATGGATAAAGAAAACGGCCCGATGATGTTCTCGGCACTTCCATATACTCCTCATGAAATGGAAAATGCCATGCATCCCTATGAGCTTCCGGCAATCCATTATACCGTTGTCCGTGCCGCAAAGGCGCAGATGGGTGTTGGAGGAGATGACAGCTGGGGTGCCCGCACCCATCCGGAATACCTTCTGGATACTAATGGAAAGATGAAATTTTCCTTTGCGTTCAAAGGCCTTTAAAATGTCATAAAATAACAGAACATAAAGTCAGAAAAAAGCTTCCGGCGACTGTCCGGAAGCTTTTTCATTTCATAATAATGCACAGAAAATAAACAGGTTGAAAAAAAACCTGTGGATATTTCATGAAATGAAAAAAAACTTGGATATGCACTTGTTTTTTCATGGTAAATAGTTTAGAATGATTACATAAGTGGTAGAAAGTGGTGAATAGTGGTAGCGAATGGGGATGAGTGGCAGAACACACCATTTGCACCCTGGAAGCACGAAGGGGAGAATCGTGTTTCACGAGAGTAGGTGGGTTTCATGTTCATGGGCGAGTATAATCATACGATCGACGCGAAGGGGCGTCTGATCATCCCTTCCAGGTTCAGGGAACTCTTAGGGGAAGAGTTCGTACTGACAAGAGGGTTGGATGGTTGCCTTTCTATTTATCCGATGGATGAATGGGTTGCTTTTGAAGAGAAACTCCGAGCATTACCACTTACAAATAAAGACGCAAGAACCTTTTCACGTTTCTTTGTAGCCGGAGCTACAACATGTCAGCTGGATAAGCAGGGAAGAATCTTGGTGCCGCAGACGCTGCGCCAGTTCGCTGGTCTGGATAAGGATGTGGTGCTTACGGGTAATCTGAACCGGATCGAGGTTTGGAGCAAAGAGAAGTGGAGCGAGAACTGCAATTATGATGATATGGACAGCATTGCGGAAAGCATGCAGAACATAGGAATCGTCATTTGAGCATAACGCAGGTAGAAATCCCACAGGAGACGGATATGGAATTTAAGCATAAATCTGTATTACTCAATGAGACCATTGACGGCTTAAGGGTAAAGCCGGATGGAATCTATGTGGATGGCACTTTAGGAGGAGCGGGACACGCCACAGAGGTGTGTAAGAAACTTTCTGCCAAGGGGAGATTTATTGGCATAGATCAAGACCAGGATGCGATAATTGCTGCGAGTGAACGGCTGTCAGCCTTTAATCAGGTGACAATCATTCGCAGCAATTATTGTTACATGGCAGATGAGCTGAGATCCCGTGGCATTGAGAAGGTGGACGGGATCCTGCTGGATTTGGGAGTGTCATCTTATCAGCTGGATAATGAAGAGCGAGGTTTTTCCTATCGGTACGATTCTCCTCTGGACATGCGAATGGACAGAAGACAGAGCCGTACAGCCGGTGATATAGTCAACGGTTATGAGGAACGGGAGCTGTATCGGATTATCCGCGATTACGGCGAAGATAAATTTGCCAAAAATATAGCGAAACACATTGTGGCTGCCAGAGAGCAGGCACCGATCCGGACAACCGGAGAACTGACAGAGATCATACGGGGTGCGATCCCCATGAAAATACAAGCTACAGGAGGACATCCGGCCAAGAGGACTTTTCAGGCAATACGTATTGAGCTCAACCGGGAGCTTGACGTGCTCCGGGATTCCCTGGACGGCATGATCGATCTCCTGGATGACGGAGGAAGGATCTGTATCATTACATTCCATTCTCTGGAAGACAGGATCGTTAAGACCATTTTCCGAAAAAATGAAAATCCCTGTACCTGCCCGCCGGATTTTCCGGTCTGCGTATGCGGAAAGAAATCCAAGGGTAAGGTGATCACAAGGAAACCGATCTTACCGGGAAAAGAGGAAATGGAAGAGAATCCGAGATCCAAAAGTGCGAAGCTTCGTATTTTTGAACGGAAAATGTAGTTGAGAGATGGAAGGTAGGCAAATGGCGAAGACAGGAAGAGGGACTACAGCCAGAAGAAATCGAAATACCGTCAGGAACAGCAGAGAAATGTATGTTCAGGGAAATGCGGTAAAACGGCTGCAGGAAGTTCCTCAGAGGACTGATCTGCCCGAGATACAGGAAAGGCGACGGCTGGCTCAGAAAAGAAAACAGAAATCCGCAGTACCTGTGACACCGGCAAAACAGGTGGTAAGCAGACAGGCACAGCGGAACCGGGAAAAGGCAATGGCCATGAACAAGGGGTTCGTTCTGTTTCTTACGGCAGTTTCCATCGCGGTACTTTTTACCTGTATCAATTATCTTCAGGTAAAATCCGAAATCACGGCGAGTATGAAAAATGTTGCAAATCTGGAATCTGAGCTTGCACAGCTGAAAGAAGATAACGATGCATATTACAGTCAGGTCACTTCTGCAGTGGATATCAGCGAGATCAAGAAAAAAGCTATCGGCGAGCTCGGAATGAAATATCCTTCGGAGGATCAGATACAGACCTATACCACAGAAGGAAACAGTTATGTGAGACAGTATCAGGATGTGGACACACACAAGTAACAGAAGTACAGTTTTTAAGCAGGTGATCGATTGAGTACAAGAAGGCGCAGGCCGGTAAAAAAAATAAATTACAGTATGAAGAAAAAGCTGGCAGTACTATTTTCCTTAGTGTTGCTGGCTTTAGTCGGTTTGGTGGCAAGAATTACCTATATCAATGCCACCAGCGGAAGCAAATATCGAAAGCAGGTGCTGAGTCAGGCTCAGCAGAAATATGAAAATCAGACACTTCCGGCAAAAAGAGGAGATATCTATGACCGGAACGGGAATATCCTGGCAACCAGCAACAAGGTCTATAATGTGGTCCTTGACTGTCTGGAGGTCAATAAGGATCAGGATTCCGTGGAGCCTACCATAAAGGCTCTTGTGGAAGTCCTGGGATTGGATGAAGATGAGATGCGGAAGCTTCTCACCGACAGCAGTACAAAAAAAAGTCAGTATCAGATCGTAAAGAAACAGATTTCCATGGACGACAAAAAAGCCTTCGAAAAATACGAAGATCCGGGGGACGACAGTGAACTGACTGCCACGCAGCTGAAAGAACGTTCCAAGATCACAGGTGTATGGTTTGAGGAAGATTATCTCAGATCTTATCCGTTTAATGAGACTGCCTGTGATACCGTTGGATTTACACTTTCCAGAGATGTGGCGGATGCCGGACTGGAAGGATATTACAATGCGACACTTACCGGCGTGGATGGAAGACAGTACGGATACATCAACAACAATTCCGATGTAGAACAGACGATCATCGAACCGACGGATGGCAAAAGCATTGAGACCTCGCTGGATCTGGGACTTCAGCAGATCGTGGAAAAATACGTAAATACCTTTGAAGAAAAGATGGGAGCCAAAAATGTAGGCGTGATCATCGAGGATCCGAAAACAGGAGAGATCCTGGCAATGGACGGCGGTGACCGTTATGACCTGAATAACCCGAGAGATCTTTCAAATGTGTATTCCCAGAGTGAGATCGCTGCTATGAACGATGAGGAAACCGTGGAAGCGCTGAACGGAATGTGGAGTAATTTCTGCGTGACAGATGCCTACGAGCCGGGATCGGTTGTAAAGCCCATCGTTATGGGCTCCGCACTTGAAATGGGAGCGATTTCCGAGAGCGATAATTTTGTCTGTGACGGCGGACAGTCTTTTGGAGCGGAAGGTGCGACTACTTTTATCAAATGTGCGGTATGGCCGGATGCTCACGGGACAGAAGCTCTTTCCGATGTCATTGCCAATTCCTGCAACGATGGTATGATGCAGATCGCAGCAAAGATGGGAAAAGATAATTTTCTTAAGACACAGAGCGTTTTCAATTTCGGAACAAGAACCGGTATCGATCTTCCCAATGAGGGAAGCGGTGTGATCCATACCAGCGATACCATGGGAGAAACGGAGCTTGCATGCTCTGCTTTCGGACAGGGCTATACACTGACCATGATACAGGAGATCAATGCAATGTGTTCTGTGATCAATGGAGGATACTACTATCAGCCTCATCTGGTGACGAAGATCAAGGACAGCAGCGGCGGAATCGTAAAAACGATCTCTCCGACACTGATGAAGCAGACGATTTCTGAGAAGATATCTGCAGATATCCGCTCCTACATGGCTGCCAGCGTAGACCATGGTACCAGCCGTACCTCCAAGGTGCAGGGCTACAGCTCCGGTGGTAAAACCGGTACTGCCGAGAAGCTTCCGCGAGGCAATGGCAAGTATCTGGTATCCTTTATCGGATTTGCACCGGTAGATGATCCGGCGCTTGTGATCTATGTAGTTGTGGATGAGCCGAAGGTAGATGATCAGGCAAGCAGTACGTACGCACAGTACATTGCACAGGGAATCCTTTCCGAAGCACTTCCGTATCTGAATGTACAGCCGGATGAGGCAGAGGATGGAGAAGTTCCGACTACAGAGCTGTGGGAACTTTTTAAGGGAATCAGCGATTCTGCAACAGGAACCGGCGCGGACGGGCAGAAGGAGGCAATTTCCGATGAGAATGTACCAAGTCCGCCGGAAGATGAGTCGGAGGACAGTGATACCGAAGATAATAACGATATGCAGAGCGAAGGTCTTACCAACGAGGAGGCCGGTCTGGAATAGATAAAAAGAATACCCTCTTAGGGGAACGTCATATATTACAGTGACGACCTCTGAGAGGGATTTTTTTATGATCCGGACCATGGTTTATCACAGGAAAAAAATATGGATGGTTTTTCTGATCTGCATAATGCTTCTTCTGGGACTTGTGGGAAGACTCTGGTATCTTATGAATGTTCGGGCAGAATATTATTCAAAAAAGGCGGAGGATCTTCATGAGAGGGAACGTGACATAAAAGCAGCCAGGGGAAAGATCCTGGACATCAGGGGAAATATTCTGGCAGATAACCGGACAGTCTGCACAGTATCGGTGATACACAGCCAGATCAAAGATCCTGAAAAAGTAATCCGTGTACTGTCCGGAGCATTGTCTGTAAAAGAAGAGGAAATCCGAAAAAAAGTTGAAAAAATTTCTTCTATTGAAAGAATACAGACAAACGTGGAAAAAAGCATTGGAGACAGGATCCGGGAATATGACCTTGAGGGAGTGAAAGTAGATGAGGATTATCGGAGATATTATCCTTATGGATCTCTCGCTTCAAAAGTACTGGGATTTACCGGAGGTGATAATCAGGGGATCATTGGTCTTGAAGTGAAATACGATGAGATCCTGAAAGGAGAGCCCGGAAAGATCCTCACAGTTACGGATGCACGTGGTGTGGAGATCGACGGAACCGGAGAACGGAGGAAGGAACCGGTGTCAGGAAATACTCTGCGTACCAGTCTGGATGTTAATATCCAGGAATATGTGCAGCAGGCAGCAGGTAAAGTCATGGAAGAAAAACAGGCGGAGAGAGTTTCCATATTGCTTATGAACCCTCAGAACGGAGAAATCTATGCCTGTGTCAATGTGCCTGAATTTGATCTGAACGATCCGTTTACTCTGAATACAGAAGAAACAGCAGCAGAGGGAGAAAAGAAGCAGGATCTTCTGAACCGGATGTGGAGAAACCCCTGCCTGAATGATACCTATGAACCTGGCTCGACTTTTAAGATCATCACTATGGCAGCAGGGCTGGAGGAAGGAGTGGTGTCAACAGAGGATCGTTTTTTCTGTCCGGGCTATAAGGTGGTGGAGGACCGGCGGATCCACTGTGCAAAGAGAACAGGACATGGTGCGCAGAGTTTTGTAGAAGGTGCCCAGAACTCCTGTAACCCGGTATTTATTGAGGTGGGTCTGCGGCTTGGAGCAGACCGTTATTATAAATATTTTAAACAGTTCGGACTTTTGAAAAAAACAGGAATAGATCTTCCGGGAGAGGCAGGAACGATCATGCATAACCCCAAAAATATGGGAGAGGTGGAGCTTGCCACGGTATCCTTTGGCCAGTCGTTTCAGATCACACCGATCCAGCTTGCAACAACCGTCAGTGGGATCATCAATGGCGGAAACCGGATCACACCTCATTTTGGGATCAGCGTGGAAAGTGCGGACGGAACAAAGGTGCGGACACTGGAATATCCGGTGGAAAGCGGGATCGTGTCCGGTGAGACTTCCCGGACAGTACGTACGATCCTGGAAACTGTAGTTTCAGAAGGCTCCGGAAAAAATGCCGGGATCCAGGGGTTTTCCATTGGGGGAAAAACAGCTACCTCTCAGACACTGCCCAGAGGCTCCGGCAGATATATTTCTTCATTTCTGGGGTTTGCCCCGGCAGAGGATCCGAAGGTCCTGGCTCTTTGTATCATCTATGCACCCCAGGGTATGTATTATGGTGGGATCATTGCTGCACCGGTGGTACGCAGTATTTTTGAAAATGTACTTCCCTATCTTGGAATCGAGAGGACAGTTACGGAAACTCCATTCGGGGAAAACCGGGCAGATGGGGTTGATTAATGAGGATAAAAGCCTTATACTGTTGAAGAAGTATAAAAAAACGAAAGAATTAGAGGTGTGAGGATGGAGTTTCATGTTGTGATCCCTGTGCTGATCTCATTTGCGATCAGCCTTGTATTAGGACCGATTGTTATCCCTTTTTTAAGAAGACTTAAAATGGGACAGACAGAGAGAGAGCTGGGTGTGCAGTCCCACCTGAAAAAGAACGGTACCCCTACTATGGGTGGGGTGATCTTTCTCATTGCAACAACTGTAACATCACTGTTTTATATCAGAGATTATCCGATGATCATCCCGGTACTTTTCCTGACACTGGGATTTGGACTGATCGGATTTCTGGATGATTATCTGAAGGTAGTTCTGAAGCGTTCTGACGGACTTCTGCCATGGCAGAAAATGGCACTGCAGATCGTTGTGACAGCTGTATTTGCTTTTTATCTTGTAAATTATTCCAACGTATCCCTGACTATGAAGATCCCGTTCTGGAGTGGACATTATCTGAACCTGGGATGGTTTGCGGTTCCGGTACTGTTCTTTGCGGTGATCGGTACAGTAAACGGAGTCAATTTTACGGATGGACTTGACGGACTGGCTTCCAGTGTTACCCTGATCGTGGCAGTATTCTTTACGGTGGTTTCCCTTGGAATGAACAGTGGTGTGGAACCGATCACCTGTGCAGTTGTGGGCAGTCTGATGGGATTTCTTCTGTTTAATGTATATCCTGCCAAGGTATTTATGGGAGACACCGGTTCTCTGGCATTGGGTGGCTTTGTGGCTGGTGTGGCTTATGCCATGCAGATGCCGCTGTTTATCATCCTGGTCGGACTGATCTACCTTGTGGAGGTATTGTCTGTTATGCTCCAGGTATCCTATTTCAAGGCAACACACGGAAAAAGAATCTTCAAGATGGCGCCTATCCACCATCATTTTGAGCTTTGTGGGTGGTCTGAGACACGAGTTGTTGCAGTGTTCTCTGTTGTAACTGCTATTATGTGCCTGATCGCTCTCCTGGCATTATAAGGAGGAACAGAAAAATGGATTTAAAAGGAAAAAAAGTTCTCGTTTTCGGAGCCGGAAAAAGCGGCATTGGAGCAGCTGATCTGCTTGGAAGTGCAGGAGCACAGCCGGTGATCTATGACGGAAACGCAGATCTTGATAAAGAGGCAGTTTTACATAAAACAAACGGAAAATACACCCCGGAGATCTGGGCCGGAGATTTTCCGGAGAGAGCGCTGGACAGTCTTGATCTTGTAGTGCTAAGTCCGGGAGTTCCCACAGACCTGCCGCTGGTAAAGAGCTTCTATGAAAAGGGCCTTCCGGTATGGAGCGAGGTGGAGCTTGCCTATCGTACAGGCAAGGGAGAGGTTCTTGCGATCACAGGAACCAACGGTAAGACAACAACAACAGCACTCCTCGGAAAGATCATGGGAGATGCCCGTGAATCTGTATTTGTTGTAGGAAATATCGGAACTGCATATACATCCAAATCATTGGAGATGAGGGAGGATTCCGTAACTGTTGCGGAGATCAGCAGCTTTCAGCTGGAGACTATTGACCAGTTCCGCCCGGAGGTAAGTGCGATCCTCAACATCACAGAGGACCATCTGAACCGTCATCATACCATGGAGGAATACATCCGTGTAAAAGAGCTGATCACCAAAAATCAGGGACCGGAAGATGTATGTGTTCTGAATTACGAGGATGAAGTCCTTCGTAAATTCGGTGAAAATATCGTTCCGAAGGTGGTATATTTCTCAAGTCTTCGTAAACTGGATCAGGGAATCTATCTGGACGGAGACCAGATCATTCTCAAAACAGAAAAAGAAGAGATACCGATCGTAAAAACCGAAGAGCTTAAGATCCTGGGACGTCATAATCACGAGAATGTAATGGCAGCAGCCGCCATGGCATATTATGCGGGCGTTTCTGTGGAGAGTATCCGCAAGAGTGTCTGTGAGTTTGTGGCAGTTCCACACAGGATCGAGTATGTGACAGAGAAAAACGGTGTTGCATATTACAACGATTCCAAGGGAACCAATCCGGATGCGGCCATCAAGGGGATTCAGGCAATGAACCGTCCGACTCTTCTGATCGGTGGTGGCTATGACAAGGAATCCAGCTATGATGAGTGGATAGAATCCTTCGACGGAAAAGTCCGTTATCTTGTTCTCATCGGTCAGACGAAAGAGAAGATCAAAGCAGCAGCAGAACGTCTTGGATTTACAGATATCATCCTCTGCGAGGATCTGAAGGAAGCTGTCCGGGTCTGTGCGGAAAAAGCCAATCCCGGAGATGCAGTTCTGCTTTCACCGGCATGTGCGAGCTGGGGACAGTTTGATAATTATGAGCAGCGCGGTGACATGTTCAAGGAATACGTGAAAGCACTGTAATAATCCGAAAAATACATACATAAGCTGAAATAAAGACCACTGTGGAGGCCATGCATGAAGGCAGGACAGAAACAGACCGGAAAGACAGATACCGTTCTCTGGGTACTGGTTCTGATTCTGGTGGTATTGGGACTCGGGGCGCTTTTTTCGGCAAGTGAATATAATGGCAGAGTACGTTTCCACGACTCTGCCTATTATTTTAAGAAGCAGCTCTTTGCCACGGCACTGGGGCTGCTTGTTATGTATCTGGCATCACGGGTAGATTACCGACTGTCTGTAAAGCTGGCGCCGGCTGCCTATATTTTTTCGCTTTTTCTGTCTGCTGCAGTCCTGCTTTTCGGACAGGAGATCAATGGATCGAAGAGGTGGCTGAACCTGGGGCCGCTTTCCTTTCAGCCGTCGGAGTTTTCCAAGGTGGCAGTGATATTGTTTCTGGTGTGGCAGATCAGCAATACAAAAAGCAAAACAACTGGATTCTGGTTTATCTGCAGGACTATGATGACTTTGCTTCCGGTAGCAGGTCTGGTGGGCTCCAATAACTTAAGCACAGCGGTGATCATTCTGGGGATCGGTGTGCTGCTGATCTTTGTGGCCAATCCCAGGTATCTGCAGTTTCTCGCACTTGGAGGTGCGGGGATAGGATTTATTGCGGTTTTTCTTGCCGCGGAGAGTTATCGTCTGGAACGCCTGGCAATCTGGCGGGATCCGGAAAAATATGAAAAAGGATTTCAGACTATACAGGGCCTGTATGCGATCGGAAGCGGAGGGATCTTCGGCAAGGGGTTCGGGAACAGTCTGCAGAAGCTGGGATTTGTCCCGGAAGCCCAGAATGATATGATATTTTCTATTGTGTGTGAGGAAACGGGGATACTGGGAGCCTTTCTGACACTTTTTCTGTTTGGTATTTTGATCTGGAGGCTTTGTATTCTGGCATTAAACTGCCGGGATCTGCAGGGAACGCTGCTGTGCGCCGGGATCATGGCACATATGGCGATCCAGGTAGTCCTGAATGTTGCAGTAGTAACGAATACGATTCCCAACACCGGGATCACTCTGCCCTTTGTAAGCTATGGCGGAACTTCTGTTGTTTTTCTTCTGGGGGAAATGGGGCTGGCCTTAAGTGTCAGCAGTCACAGACATGGAAGGATCACATAGAATAACAAGTAAGAGGCCCTTTTAGGAGTGGAATACTTGAATGAGATCGATGAGATCATCGTGACCGGAGGCAGGCCGCTGCATGGAAGCGTCCGGATCCAGGGGTCAAAAAATGCGGCACTTCCGGTTATGGCAGCAGCACTCTTAAGCACCGGGACCAGTGTACTGCGGGGATGCCCGAGAATCAGTGATGTATATTTGATGGAAAAGATCTTGAAATATCTGGGGGCAGAAACCTGGTGGGAAGGTCAAGATCTTTATCTGGACTGCAGCCATGCGGACGGCACCATGATACCGGAGTGTTATTCCGGAAAAATGCGTTCTTCCGTGATCTTAATGGGAGCAATGCTGGGGCGGAGCAAAAAGGCACAGACAGGATATCCCGGAGGCTGTGTGATCGGGAAGCGGCCGGTGGATCTTCATATCCAGGTTTTGCGCCGCCTTGGTGCAGCTGTGGTGGAAAACGGCGGAATGATCCGGGCATCCTGTGGAAAACTCCGAGGCGCAGAGATGTTTTTTCAAAAAAGAAGTGTAGGCGCTACAGAACAGGGCATTCTGGCAGCGGTCCTTGCAGAGGGGAAAACAGTCCTTAACGGCTGCGCCTGTGAACCGGAAATTTATTGGCTTTGCCATTATCTTACCGGAATGGGGGCAAAGATCCGGATCCGTGAAAATGGCTGTATCTGTATTGAAGGAGTGGAGAAGCTTGAAGCTGGCGATAGCTGCATTCCACCAGACCGTATTGTCGCCGGGACCTATCTCATGGCAGCGGCGGCAACCAGAGGAGAGATCATCCTGGAAAATCCGCCTCTGGAGGAAATGGATGGAATCCTGGACGTATATCGGAAAATGGGTGGACAATGCCGCAGGGTAGGTGGTAAACTAATAGTCAACGGAAAAAATACAGGTTTTCCCCTGGAGCTTCTGGAAACAGAAGTTTATCCGGGATTTCCTACAGACCTGCAGTCTCCTGCGATGGCGGTACTGGCCACGATCCCGGGAGTGAGCAGGATCCGCGAGAAGATTTTTGAAGACAGATATAAAACAGCTTCATGGCTCTGTAAAATGGGAGCACAGATCCAGATCCGGGATGGGGTTGCTGTGATATACGGAGGGCAGCCCCTGACCGGTTGTACTGTGGAGGCAGAGGAACTTCGCGGTGGTGCGGCACTTGTGATCGCAGCACTTGCCGCGCAGGGGATTACCAGGATCCGGGGCTGTTGTTTCATAGAAAGAGGCTATGAACATATCTGTGAGGATCTGACCGCACTGGGCGGTCTGCTGATAAAGGACAGAGGAACTTTATGAAAACATCAAAAAAAAAGCCACTGAAAGCAGTTGGCGGACTTCTTGTCCTGCTGCTGGCAGGAATTATTTTCTTTTTTACGTATTATCAGGTAGATGAAGTGCAGGTGATGGGCAGCAACCATTATTCTGAAAAACAGATCAGGAAGATGGTGCTTAGGGGGCCGCTGGCATCCAATTCTGTTCTTGCACCGCTTCTTTATACTAAGCAGAACACAAAGGATGTTCCCTTTATAGAAGGCTATACCGTAACAAGGCTGAACCGGCACACCATCTGTGTCAGTGTGAAGGAGAAGGATATCGTTGGCTGTATCCCTTATCTGGACAGTTATATTTATTTTGACAGAAACGGTATTTTTGTGGAAGGATCCACGGAACGTAACGAAAAAATCCCGTTTTTTGACGGGATCAAAGTCAAAAAAGTGATCCAGAACGAGAAACTCCCCATCAAGGATGAAACGGTGATGAACACGGCAGTTGCTCTTTCTACTATTTTTGCAAAAAATGATAAGGTTCCGGATCACATTGAATTTGAAGACGACGGACAGATCAGTCTTGTTTACGGGGATATCACAGTTAAACTTGGAAAGGATGAATATCTGGAAGACAAAATGACCAGAGTTCTGGCTATCCTTCCGATGATTTCCGAAAAAAAAGGAATTCTCCATGCAGAAAATGTAAATGATAATTCCAAGAACATTACCCTGGAGCAGGAACAGGATGAGAGCCAGACTTCCGCAGAAAACTGGACCGGAGGCTATGATGAGGAAGGAAATTACACCGGAGAAGGCGAATACGACGAAAATGGCAACTATGTAGGACCGAAACCGCAGACGGATCTGGAGTATGCGCAGGAAAACTGGGTAGGTGGCTATGATGAAGAGGGAGATTACACAGGCAGTGGTGAGTACGATGCCAACATGACCTATGTAGGCGAAGCCCCCACAGAAGAAACCATGGCAGAAAAAGGAAACTGGAAGGGCGGTTACCGGGAAGACGGAGGCTATGACGGAGTCAGTGAATATGACCGTGATGGCAATTATGTAGGCACTCTGGAGGATTATCAGGCTTCGGCAGAAAACTCCGGAGACGGAACAGACTCCGAAGATCCAGATGCTCAGAGTACGGATACCGAAGATACAGAAAATGAAGAAGACTCTTCAGACAGCAGTACGGACAGCACCGAGGAAGAGGCTGATTACAGCAGTGATCAGGAAGAAGGAGCTGAGGATTATGATGAAAATTCGTACAGCGATTACAGTGATGAGTCCGATTATGAGTAAAGATAAAAAAGCTTTCTTAATATATAGTACCGGTATTTGGACATTTTGCCAGAGATTGTTTTGTAAATGTTTCGGTTAATAGAAACAGTGCCGAAATTTAATGAAAAAAGTATAAAAAAACAAAATTAATGGTTGATTAATTACCGAAAAAAATATATGATATAACTATGTGTATATGTAGCTTGGAATAGATTATTACACTGAATCGGATATCAGGTAGAAATAAAGGAGGAAGTACATTGTTAGAGATAATGACGAATGAGGCTGAGTCTTCTGCGAAAATTATTGTAATTGGAGTAGGCGGCGCAGGTAATAATGCGGTAAACAGAATGGTGGAAGAGGCCATTGGCGGAGTTGAGTTTGTAGGTGTTAATACCGATAAACAGGCTCTGACACTGTGTAAAGCTCCGACTGTACTTCAGATTGGTGAGAAAATTACGAAAGGTCTCGGCGCCGGTGCACAGCCGGAGGTTGGACAGAAGGCAGCTGAGGAGAGCATTGAGGAAGTTAAGAAGATCATCGAGGGAGCGGACATGGTTTTCGTTACCTGTGGTATGGGAGGCGGAACCGGAACCGGAGCTGCTCCTGTGATCGCCGGTGCGGCAAAAGAGATGGGTATCCTGACTGTCGGTGTTGTTACCAAGCCTTTCCGTTTTGAAGCAAAGACCCGTATGAACAATGCACTTGCGGGAATCGAAAATCTGAAGAAAGCAGTTGACACTTTGATTGTCATCCCCAATGACAAATTACTTGAGATCGTTGACAGAAGAACAACCATGCCGGAAGCACTGCGTAAGGCTGATGAGGTTCTTCAGCAGGCAGTACAGGGTATTACAGACCTGATCAATCTGCCGGCTCTGATCAACCTTGACTTTGCAGATGTGCAGACAGTCATGACAGACAAGGGAATCGCTCATATCGGTATCGGTGAGGCAAGAGGTGATGACAAGGCTATGGAGGCTGTACAGCAGGCGGTATCTTCTCCGCTTCTTGAGACAACCATCAAGGGCGC
>ENA-ORUI01001414-ORUI01001414.1-human-gut-metagenome-genome-assembly--contig:-NODE-1414-length-24290-cov-3.441510_pt1 | contig 24290 bp, 10 predicted proteins | sample MGYA00242078_ERZ509205 | MGnify/ENA primary metagenome ERZ509205 (study PRJEB26280, sample SAMEA2338828) | human gut metagenome | biome: human gut; feature: human-associated habitat; material: faeces... | reverse complement strand
GCCTGGGGGACGGAGGGAGTCGGTGGCGCAGTTCCAGATGCGGTTGCCGGTTTTCTCCCCAATGCCGCCGGCCAGAGCGACCACAGCGCGATCCTCAAATACTATGAACGGATTACCGGCGTAGAAGTACGCAAGTAATACAGACAGACAAATTTCCCTCCGAAAAACCCGATGTGCACCGCACATCGGGTTTTTTATGCTGTTATCTGTATTTGCGCTTCCGGCAGGAAGGGGCTTTATCCCTGCGTGCTTGTCCGTGCTTTTTGGGCTTGTTCTTCGCAGGCAGAGCGAAGGGCGTCGATGTAGGCCTGGTCGTTCAGGGCTTCGTCGGCTGCGGCGGCGGGGAATTTTGCGCGGATGTCGTCGGAATAGCTGCCGTCGCTGGGCTCCCAGTATTCAAGCGGGGTGGGGCCGCTGGAAGTGCTGAGAGAGAATGTGATGGCCGTGGGGACGTAGCTGCCGTTTTCCATCGTCAGCGTCTCGCCGTCTGCGCTGTATGTCTCCTGCAGGACGAGCAGATATACGGTGATCGTGTCGGCGCTGCTGTCGTCCTGCGCCAGAAGGACGTGGCTTTCCACATGGATCTGCCCGGGCTGCACGGCGTCCGCGTAATGATCCAGGACTGCTTTGCTGATCGCGTCGTCCAGCACCGGATCGTGGTCGAGGGCTTCCGCTTTGGTTTCCGTTTCGGCCAGCTTCTCTCCCAGCGCATCGCTTTCGGCCAGCTTCTCTCCCAGCGCATCGCTTTCGGTGGGCTGCTCCGGCTCTGCCGCGTTCGTATCTGCGGGCAGGGCGGGCGTTTCCCTTGCAGAGGCCTCCTCCGCCGCTGCAACGTCCACGCCGGCACAGACCCGGCTCAGATAGTCCTGAAACTCCCGGTCGGTCACCAGATAGTGCACGCCGTTCCATTCAATATCCACCTGCGTGTCGTCCGCACTGGAATATCCGTTGGCCCGGATATAGGACCCATCCCGCAGCTGCGCGCTGATCTGATACATCGGCGTCCAACCGGCGAGGGTATCGCTCGTTTTCACGTTTTTCAGTCCGTCCAGCCGGGAGCTCAGCTCGTCGATCTGGGCCGCGGACAGATCTACAGCGATCGGGTCGGTATGGTTTCGCGCGTCAAAATACTTTGCGGAGACGATAGGGTCAGCTGCAGCGTCATATCGGAAGCCGATCGGATTCGTCAGAAAGCAGACGGCCAGGACGACGCAGGCGGCGACGGCCAGAAGAATGATCCAGAAAGTCGGTTTTTTGTAGTTCATCACAGATTTTACACGCTCCTTTACCCCGATCTCGCCGAAGGCGAGTGGGCAGGCCGCAATTCTGCGGCGGTTCACACTGCACGTGACAAGGGCCTGCATATAGTCGGCCCGCTGCCCGCAGCTTAGGTTTTTGATCACTTTTTCGTCGCACGCCAGCTCGATATCCCGGCACAGCAGCACATAGCTGAGCCACAGCAGGGGATTGAACCAGTGGATCGTCAGCAGCAGAAAGCCCAGCGGCTTCCACACGTGATCCCCGCGGCGCAGATGCGCCTGCTCGTGGGCGATGACCTGCTCCCGGTCGCGGCTGTCCATGTGGTAGGGCAGATAGATCCGCGGCCGGAGTACGCCGAGCACGAACGGCGAGTCGATATGCTCGGTCTCGTAGATATTGCCCTGCAGGCGGACGGCCTCGCGGACCTTGCGCCGCAGCCGCTGCGTGCTGATCCAGGTGTACAGAAGCAGCACGGCGATCCCCGCGAGCCAGACCCACGCCAGGATCGTGGTCCAGGCCGGCTGACTGCGCATGGCCGCGCCGGAGGCGATCGCTGCTGCGCCGCCGACCGCCGGAGCCGTCCCGGCCTGGATCGGCTGCGCCGCGGCGGCCGGGAGGATAGCCTCCGTGCGCGGCAGCAGACTCAGCGGGCTTTCGATGGAGACCGGCAGCACCAGCCGCACCGCGACGATGCCCCAGAGCAGCACGTTTACCCACTTCGGCGCCCGCTTCAGGCACAGCCGCAGCACCAGCACCGCTGCCGCGATCCAGCTGGCCGAGAGGCTCATGGTAAGGACGAGGGAAAAGACGACGTCCAGATCGGAGCCGCTGAACAAGGCTGTATTCATCGTGTCTCTCCTCTCCGGATGCGGTCGATCATCTGCTGGACCTCGTCCAGCTCCCGGTCCGACAGATCCTGCCGCCTGGTAAACGCGGCGATGAAGGTCGGCAGAGACCCCTCGAACTTTTTCTCGACCAGCTCGTCGATCTCACAGGCTTGCGCTTCATCCCGGGAGACCAACGCGGTGACGAGCCCGTTCTCGTTTTTCAGGATCCCGCGCTCGCCCAGCCGCTTGATGATGGTGTAGGTCGTCGTCCGCTTCCAGCCCAGCTGCTCCTGACAAAGCTTCGCCAGCTGCGCTGCGGTGACCGGCTCGTGCTTCCATAGGATCAGGCAAAAGCGGTATTCGCCCTCATGGATCTTTGGAATGTCCATGTGTAAAACCTCCTGTCTACTCGTGTAGAATGTAATGCAATTCTACACGAGTAGACAACTGATGTCAAGAGGGAAACCATAAAAAAATCGCCCGGACCCGGCTGGCCGGGTTCGGGCGATGAAAGGGCTTCTCAGAACTCTCTCGCGTCGAGCTGGAGGGTGTAGTGGACGTCGTGGGCTTTTTCTTCGTCGGTGTATTTGCGGAGGGTGTTGATGGTCTGGCCGCCGTGGAACTTGCGGTCGTTCACGTCTTCCGTCGTGCCCATGACGGTGACATTCAGCTGACGATGACGGGCGCGGACGTGGTCCCAGTCGATGAAGTAGATGTGGGCGAACTCGCCGCCATCGAGGACGCCGTCCTTGATGGTCATGGTCTCGCTGCGGCCGAAGAACACGGAGCGCAGGTGGCCGTCGGTGTTCATGCTGGTGTAGTCGCCCGGCTCATTGACGTAGCGGCCGAACTGCGTATGGATGGGGCCGGGGTGACGGTACTGATGCTCCTCGGCAAAGTCGGGGATCATCTTGCGCATGATGTCGAGCAGATCATGCTGCAAAAACTCCAGATCGAACGAGTCGATGTCGTGCGAACACTCCTGGATCATGACGGAGCAGGTGGTGTGGTGCGACGCGATGCAGACCGTGCCGTTCTTGATGCCGGACTCCTTGACGATCTCGACGACCTCGCGGGACACGTCATGGAAGGTGGGGATCCACCCACGGGACTGCAGCTCGAGCTCTTTCTGATAAACCTTGAATTCCATTGTGTTTGACCTCCAAATCAATTTGTTATATATTATTTTGTATGTCTTTCATCCCATGCTTTCCGCACGGCGGCGATCATCTCATCGACCATGGCCGCGCGGTCGGCAGCCTTGGCAACGCCGGAGGAAGAACCGGTCGCGTCAGCGCCTGCGATGATGGTGTTATAAACGTCCTGCCCGTTGGAAATACCGGCAGCGGTCAGCACCAGAATGTCGGGGTTGACTTCTTTCACGCCGCGGCTGGCGGCTTCCACGTATTCCGGGCCGCTGGTGAGGCCCGTGCCGATCAGCTCACTGGGCTCAGCCACGATGATATCGGGGTCCAGCTTGGCGATCATGCTGGCCTCTACGATGGAGTCCGCGCAGACGATGGTGGTCAGGCCGACCTCCTTGGCGCGCTCGATCGTCTTTTTCAGGACGCCCAGCGTCAGCGGCTTTTCCACATGATTGAGCATGACGCCCTCTGCGCCTGCGGCGACCAGCGATTCCGGCAGAATGTCGGCAAGGCCGCGTCCCGGCTCCAGCGGGTCCATGTGCGGGGCAAAGACGTGGATATGCTTCGTGGCGGCTTTGACCGCGCTGATTGAAATAATTGGAGTTGTGAAAATAATATCGACGCCGTATTTCTCAGAGGCTTTGTCGGCAGCGATCGCAAGGTCGACAACGTCCTGCCCGTAGAGGTAGGATTTCGGCCCGATCTCAAAAAACGGCGCGCGGATGGTATGCTGGTTCATACGGTCACCTCATTTCCTCAGATAGCCCAATTATAAGTCATATTTGCGTATGCGTCAATGATATTTGCTGATTTCTGCGTTTTACACAAAATTCAGCATAGAAAATCAGCGAATCACAAAATGAAATCTCTTGAAAGCAAATAATATTTGTGTTACACTGTTCGCAGAACAAATCTCAGGAGGGATATTCTGTGAAAGTGGAATCCATTCAGGCGGCAAGGGCCGCGTATGACATCGAAGCGCAGTGCATTCTGGAAATGAAGGACTACTTTGACGAGGTCGCGTTCTCGCGTGCGGTGCATCTGCTGGCGCAGGCCCCGCGCATCGGCGCGGCGGGCTGCGGACATTCCGGCATCATCTGCCAGCACTTTGCACACCTCATGTGCTGCATCGAGCGTCCGGCTCGGTTTATTTCGCCAGCCGAGGCCGTCCACGGCGCGACGGGCTTTTTGCAGAAGGGCGACGTGATGGTCTTCGCCTCGCGTGGCGGCAAGACGAAGGAGCTGCTCCCCATCGTGGACATCTGCAAAGCCAAGGGCGTGTCGATCATTACGGTGACAGAGAATCTAGAGTCTCCCTTGGCGCAGGCGGCGGACGTCGTGCTCAAGCAGCATGTGAACCGCGAAACGGATAAGTGGAACGCACAGGGCACAACGTCCACGACGGCGCTCTGCATGATCTTCCACGCATTACAGGCGGCGCTCATCGAAGAGACCGGCTATCAGGCGGAGCAGTTCGCCCTCATCCATCCGGGTGGAGCGGTCGGCGAACGGCTCAATCATAAATCTCTATTATAAAGCATCATAAAAGGACGTGTAACCTATGGCAGCAGGCAGACTGAAAATTGACATTCGCAGGAAGAAAATTCTGGAGCTTCTGGCGCAGAACGGACAGGTGACGGTCACGGAGCTGAGTGAGCTCTTAAACGCGACGCAGACGACCATCCGAACGGATCTGGACACGATGGCGGCAGAAAATCGACTCATGCGTATTCCCGGTGGCGCGATCGCTGTCCCTGCGCAGCCGGTACAGCCGCCTGTGCAGGAGGCCGCTCCGGACGCGCTTGCCGCGCAGAAGCGCGCCATTGCAGCCAAGACGCTTTCGCACATTCAGGACGGCGATACGCTGTTTCTCAATTCCGGCTCGACCACGCTGCGCGTGGCCGAGGCGCTCTGCGCCCGCAAGCGCCTTTGCGTCGTGACCAATTCCATCCGCGCGGCGGAGGTTTTGGCCGGGTACCCGGAAACGCATGTCGTGCTGCTGGGCGGCGAAATCAACGCGATCTATGGCTTTACGTTTGGCGACGACGCCGTGCAGCAGCTGGGGCGCTATCAGCCCGCATGGGCGATTTTGTCTGTAGACGGTGTGAACGCTGCGCAGGGCATCACGACCTATCACGCGGAGGAATCCATGGTCAACCGGGTCATGTTCCAGCAGGCGCACCGGACAATTATCGCTGCCGACCGCCGCAAGATTGGACGCGCAGGCTTCACCGGCATCTGCCGTCTGGATGATCGATTCACGGTCATCACAGACAGCGGGGCCAAGCCAGAGGAGCTGGACGGGATCCGCGCGACCGGCGCGGCTGTGGAGGTCGCAGAGGAAGCATGAAAACAAAACTGTGCCCTGGATGGGTGCTGGCGCTGCTCTGCACGGTGCTGTTCTTCTACGGTTTTTATCTCGGCGGCGTGCAGCTCGTCATCAGCGAGGTTTCGCGGGAGTACGGCCAGAACGCCGCGGGCATGGGCGGACTGGTGGCCGCGCAGCATGTCGCGGCGGTCGTACTGCCGGTCGTGCTGGGCGCGCTGGCGGATCGGATCGGGAAAAAGCCGGTGCTGTGCATCTTCGCGGCGGTTTTCGCCGTGGGCTGCTTTCTGGCGGGACTTTCTAAAAATCTCGGCGTGTATGTGATCGGCACGGCCAGCCTCGGCGCGGCCATCGCCATCAAGCGCTTTCTGGAGACCCAAACGTGCTCTGGCACGGTCATCCTCTTCGGCTGCCCCGGCGAGGAGGGCGGCTCCGGCAAGGCGTTCATGGCGCGCGACGGCGTGTTTGACGAGCTGGACGCCGCGCTCTGCTGGCATCCGGACGAGAACACAGGCGTGCGCGTGCAGACCTCGCTCGCAAACTGCCAGGTGCTCTACAAATTCAACGGCAAGGCCGCGCATGCCGGCGCCGAGCCGCATCTGGGCCGCAGTGCGCTGGACGCTGTAGAACTGATGGACGTCGGCGCAAACTACCTCCGTGAGCATATGATCGACCAGGCGCGCGTCCACTACGCCATCACCGACGCAGGCGGCTTCAGCCCGAACGTCGTGCAGCCGCACGCGGAGGTCCTCTATCTCATCCGCGCGCCGCGCAGCGCACAGGTCAAGGAGCTGTATGAACGCGTCAACGACATCGCGCGCGGCGCGGCCCTCATGACCGGCACAACGGTCGAGATCGACTTTGTGAAGGCCTGCTCTGATACGATCCTGAACGACACGCTTCAGCGCGTGCTCTATGAAAAAATGGCGCAGATCGGCGTGCCTGAGATCACCGAAGCCGACGAGGCCTTCGCCCGCGAGCTGACTGAAACGGCGCTGATGGAGTATCCGAAGGCCGATCCGGTGCATCCCATCCACGATGAGCTGCTGCCCTACACGGGCCAGATCGAGTATGAATGCGGCTCGACCGATGTCGGCGACGTGAGCTGGGTCTGCCCCACGGTGCAGGCCAAGGCCGCGACGTGGGCCTTCGGCACGCCGTGCCACAGCTGGCAGGCTGTGACGCAGGGCGTCATGCCGCTCGCGCACAAGATGACGCTGTACATCGCAAAATCCCTTGCCGCGATGGGCGCGGAGCTGATGGTCAACGCGGAGCTGCTGGAGCGGGCGAAGCAGGAGCACCGCCGTCTGGTCGGCCCGGAGGGCTATGTATGCCCCATCCCGCAGGGCGTCAAGCCGCGTTCGATGGACTCGCTGCATAAGTAAGGAGGACGCCTGAAATGAAATACGCAAGTCAGATCCCGCGGGAGACCATCGCCCGCCTCGAGGCGATGGCCGCCGAAGATCCTGTGCGCTTCTGCCAGCCGCATCCGTGCCCCGGCGTCTATTCCTCGCGGGAGGAAGAGGAATTCTGGTGCTACAAATGCTGGGGGCACGCGCTGGAGCAGCCCATGCCCGGATCTAACCTCGCGGAGTTTTTCCGGCAGCAGGATCTGCAGTTCCCGCTGCCTGCCGGCTTCCGCGAGGAGCGGCGCATCACCGTCAGCCACGGCTCGGACTGCATGGCAGTCGACTGCATCTGCGATGCGTACACGCCGCACCTGTTCGATTCCATCGCGGACTTCTACCTGACCACCGACCTGCCGACGGCAAATCTGGAATCGACGGTCTATCCCGCCGCGCCCTTCGGCCGCAACCAGCCGAAGGTCCTGCCCGGCCAGACCAGGACAGACTGCAATCCGCGCATGAACACGTCCGCCGGGATGCTGGACCGGTTTGTGAACGCCGGGATCCGCTATTTCTCCACGGCGAATAACCACTGCTATGACTATGACGAGGCGGGTCTGCTTGCAACGCTCGACGAGCTTGACCGCCGCGGCGCGGCGCATTCCGGTACGAACCGCAGTCCGCAGGAGCAGACGCAGGCGCTCGTGCTGGACGTCGGCGGCGTGCGCGTCGCGGAGCTGAGCGCGACGTTTGACCTCAACGACCGCGCATATGAAAAGAAGTGGCTCCTGAATGAGGTGCGCTTCAACGACACCCCGTGCGATTTTACGCTCATCGAACAGCTCATCGCCTCGGCAAAGGCGCAGAAGGCGGACATCATCACGCTGCATGCGCACTGGGGCTGGGAATTCGAGCTGTATCCGCACCCCAAGACTGTGGAATACGCACACAAGCTCGCAGAAATGGGCGTTGATGTGATCGTCGGCACGCATCCGCATGTCTCACAGCCGATGGAAAAGTACACCTATAGGCAAAACGGCGAGCAGCGCAGCTGCCTGATCTTCTACTCGCTCGGCGACTTCGTCAGCTTTCACCCGCAGAGCCGCGACAGCCGCATCACCTATGTCCCGCGTTATACGCTCGCAAAGGGGGAGCTGGACGGCAGGCCGAGGACCTTTGTCACCGGTCTTCAGATCCTGCCGGTCTACATCCTGACTGCGGCGGACGCGGAGGAAAACTACGATGTGCGCCTGCTCCGTTTTTCCGACGTGCTGGCAGACAGACCGGATGCAGACGGCGCATACCGCTATCCCCTCTGCGATTGGGAGCGTGCAGATCTGCCGCGCCTGCATGAAAAGGTCCTGCACGGGATCCTCCTTCCGGAGGATCACCGGGAACTGCTCGTACCATAAAGAGGCGTCTGATGAAGCACATAAAGATCTCCCCGCAGCGGTATCGCTGGGTCATTGTCGCCGCAAGCTTCCTGATGGTCTTTGTCTGTCTCGGCTTCTGCAGCAGCAGTAAAAGCCTCTATCTCGCGGCCATCACCGAGGCCCTCGGCATCAAGCGCAGCCTTTTCTCGATCAATGACAGCTGCCGCTATATCGCAACGGCTGTCGTGAATCTCTTCTTCGGCGCGCTGTGCGCGAGATTCGGCCGCAAACGGCTGATCGCCGCGGGTTTCGCCTGTCTCATCGCGTCCATGCTGCTCTATGCCTATGCGCCGAACATCTATCTGTTTTATCTGGGCGGCGTGCTGCTGGGCCTCGGCCTTGCGTGGACGACAACGACGATGGTCGGCAGCATCGTGCACCGCTGGTGTCCGGCGCACGCCGGAAAGATCATGGGCCTGATCCTCGCGGCAAACGGCGTCGGCGCGGCAGTCGCGACGCAGATCGTCACACCGATCATCTATGCGCCCGGCGATGCCTTCGGCTATCGCAATGCCTATAAGCTCGTGGCGCTGATCCTGGCCGTGACCGCCGGGATCGTCCTCGCGCTCTATCGCGAGCCGCCGGAGAAAATCCCAGAAAGCACGAGCGCAGAAAAAGAACCGCAGCAGGCTGAAAGCGGGCAGAGCACCGCGCGCGGTGCCCGGTTCTATCTGCTCCTTGTCTGCGTCTTCCTGACCGGCTTTATCCTTCAGAGCACGACCGGCGTCAGCGCGGCGCATATGAAGGACGTCGGTCTGGATGCGGGCTATGTTGCCGCGGTCGTGAGCGCGCATGCGCTCAGCCTGACCGTGTGCAAATTCCTGACGGGCGTCATTCACGACCATGCGGGACTTCGGAAGACCGTGCTTCTGTGTGACTGCGCGGCGATCACAGTGCTGATCCTTCTCGCAGAGGTCACGGCCACGCCCACAGGCCGCGTGCTGGCGATGGCCTACGGCATCCTGTCCGCGCTGGCGCTGCCGTTGGAGACGATCATGCTCCCGCTGATCGCGCAGGACCTGTTTCAGGGGCCGCAGTACAACAAGATGCTTGGCATCATCGTATCCGTCAATACGGCCGGCTACGCCGTCGGCACGCCGATCGCCAATCTGACCTTCGACTGTCTCGGCACCTATCAGCCGATGCTGCTGGCCTCCGCATGCGTCATGGCCGGCGTCACGATCTGCATCCAGCAGCTTCTTAAGCGCTGCGCAGCAGAGAAAAGCGCCTGATGGACAAAACAGGATCGTAAGCAAACATGCGGCAGCACCAGAACCATCCGACGCTGCCGCACGTTTTATGCAGCAGAAGATAAAGTCCTTGTTAGCTTCCCGGAAAGCATCTCCGCTTTTGGCGAAACACAGGCGGACGCTATCCGTCTGATCGAAGGATGGCTGAATGCAGATACCGCGCAGTGTGTCCGTCAATATGGAAAAGAGCTGTGGATCATGACCTGGACCCCGGAAGTCGGCCTCACCACCCCGGAAAACCTCAAAAAGATCCACCCCTTCCGCCCCGACGCCCTCCTGATCAATGACGTGACCACGCTGAGACCATAAATAGCGGGGGAGTGTGCCGCGAAAAATTCATTGGTCTGCAGCGCCTTTTATGCTTCGCATGAAAAGGCATCGCTTACTGTTTGCATGCGCTCACCAAAAGCCGGCATTGACTTTTGGCGGGAGTTTTGTATAATGGAGGGGAAATCGGCCGGGACCCGGAGGAGGGGCGGGGCCGGAAAATTGAATATGCTTCATCCGTGACGTGTAATCGCAGGTTGTCAGGCTTGGCAGTCTGCGATGAAAAAGGAAAGGTAACCAATCCACTCGACCGGAGCTGTGAGCAAGAGGACGTTCCAAAGCAGCCATGCGCTGCGTGACCGAAAGGTAGCCATTGCGGGGACTTGAGCCCTGTGAGAAGGTAGGAAACGGACGCGGAGGATCCCGGATCCTCCAGATTGCAAGTCAGAAGAATTGCTGTCAGGGCGCAGATATCCTGCGCTTTCAGGATGTGAAACATTCAGGACGAGCTCTCCCTGCAATGTCGATTTTTGTGCGCACTGATCTTATGAGCAGTGCGTTCATTTTTTCCGTGCGCCCGGCGCACGGGTACGGCCGCCGTCTGACTTGTTTCAGACGGCGGCTTTTTTGCGTATATGCGCCCCTTATCGGCGCTGCAGATACGACCACGAAGAAAAATAAAGAAAAAGGAGCGAACCACATGAAAAAACGAGTATTGAGTCTGATCCTGGCACTGGTCATGCTCATCGGCGTTCTGCCGGTGAACGTGCTGGCGTCGGGAGCGGAGGACACGCTGCCCGCGCAGCAGACGGTCACGATCGAGACCAGTCTGGACAGCGCACTGGCAGATGGCGTCTATCCTGCGGCGCAGTCGCCGCTTCCGGTATCGATCCGCGCGGAGGCGGACGGCGAGGCGGTGGAGCACACCGCCAGTCTGGACGGCGAAGCGCTGACCGGTACGCAGGCCGCGGACGGCTGGACGGCCTATGAGCTTTCGTTTGAGGCGGCGGGCAGCTATACGCTGACCGTCAGCGCCGCGGGCGAGACGCAGAGCCGGACCATCGTCTATCAGCCGCAGTCCGCGGACGAGCCCGCGGCGGAGGACCCGGCAGAGGAGCTTCCGGCAAACGACCCGGAGCTGACTCCGGCAGAAGAGACCCCGGCAGAGGAAACTCCGGCCGAAGAGATCCCGGCAGAGGAGCCCAAGCAGGAGCCCGAAGCCGTGCCGCAGACAGCCGCGCAGAGCAGCGACAGTGAGACCGCGGTCGATCTGGGCAGTGCGATCGGTACGGTCCGCGTGATCGTGGAAAATAACACGGCGGATACCGGCGCTGCGGATACCAGATACGGGACCTGGGAAGCCGGTGCGGCAAAGTGGCATGGGAAGCTCGTCGACAAGGAGGTCACGCTCTACGAGAACTCCACGGCGATGACCTGCTTGGAAGAAGCGCTCAAGGGGTATTCCATGACCCATTCGGATTCCTATGTTTCGGCGATCAACGGGCTGAAAGAGGGCGGCGCTGGCGGCTGGATGTTCACGCTCAACGATTGGTTCCCGAATCAACTGTCTTCGTATTACAGAGCAGGAAAAGAGCTGCGCAGCGGCGATGAGATCTGCATGAAGTACACCTGCCTCGGCGGCTCGGACGTTGGCAGTATCGCGTATGATACAAACAAGACCCTGTTCAGCCTCACCGTGACCGGTGTTGATCTGAACAAGGTCGACTCCACCCACTATGAGATCCCGCTCGGCGACGCGGAGAGCAAGTCGGTCAAGATCGTTCCGACGGCGTACAACAAGAACTTCCTCGCCTGCGTGTTCAAAGGCACGCTGACGGATACGCAGATCGATGCGCTGAATAACGACGGGACCAGCTGGTACACGAATACCGCGCTCGTGCGCCGGAACGAGACCGTCACGGTCAGTGCGGGCGACACGTTCACCGTCGTGGTCGGTGCGAAGAGCTGGCCGAGCCAGAACAATGGCACCTACGGCGGTGCGGAAAAGGTAGACCCAGGCGTCTACACCGTTACCGCAGTCAAGACAGTAACGGATCCCGACGCTGCGTTCAAGAACTTCTTCGCAGCATTGGCAGGCACAGCAACGGTTGCCAATGATACGAAAGACATTGAAAAGAAAATCTACCCGCTGGAAGTAGCGGAAGACGGTACAGCGCTGGTTACGACAAACAAAAAAATCGGCAAATCGAAATCCGGTTTGACGATCTCTTTCCTGAAGACAGCAAAGCTGACTTTCTCCTATAAGACTTCTTCGGAAGCCAAGTGGGATTATCTGAAGGTCTACCGGATCACGGAGGCAGCGGGCAAGGAAACGGAGACGCTGCTCAATGAGGCGGATAAAGAAGCGTTCAGCGGAGAGATGAGCGACTATGCCTCCTACAGTGTGGAGGTACAGGCTGGCGAAAAGATCCGGATCCGCTTTGAGAAGGACTTCAGCGGCGATGGGACGAGCGACTGTGTCTGGCTGAAGAATTTCACCGTCACCCTCCCGAACAAGGTCATCTTCCACGCCAACAACGGCACGGACGCGACCAGTGAGCAGGGCGTCTTCGGTACGGCTGACCTGACGAAGAACACCTTCACCTACGCGGGTTACCGCTTTGACGGCTGGGCCGAGACGGCGGGCGGCGCGGTCAAATACGCCGACGGCGCGTCCATCACGCTGAACGGCGCAGATGTGAACCTCTACGCCGTCTGGACGAAGGTCTGGACCGTCACGTTCCCCAACATGCCCAAGGGCGCAGCCATCACCGTCAAGCAGGGCGAGACCGTCCAGCCTGTCTCGGAGACGGCAAACACCTGGATCCTCCCGGACGGCAGCTATACCTACTCCGCAGAGCTGTTTGGCTATGAGAGCAAGGAAAATGTCCCGTTCCAGGTCAACGGCGCAAACCTTGAGATTCAGGATACGCTGACGGCTGCGGACAAGATCGCCGTTACCTTTCACGTGACCGGCGCGGCCGTGGATACGGCCATCACCATCACTGTCTGGAACAGCGAAAAGACCGTGATGACGGCCCGGGAAGCGAACCCGACCGTCTATGACCTTCCCGCCGGCAGCTATACCTACACGGTCGAGGCCAAGGGGTATAAGAAGATCAAAAACCAGCTCCTGACGGTCGGCGCGGCGGCGCAGACGGTCAACGTCGCGCTGACGGCCAGCGATGCCTGGGAAGGCGACAGCGTTGTGCCGACCAAGGTTGGCGACGTCTATCAGATCACGTCCGGTGCAGAGCTGAAGGGCTTTGCCGACCTCGTGAACGGGGAAGAACCGGGCGCGAAGGGCATTCTGACGAAGAACATCACCCTCAACGAGCCGGGGGACTATGCGCAGAAGTGGACGCCGATGGGCGCTTCCAGCTCCGCCGCCTTCACCGGCGACTTTGACGGCAACGGCAAGACCATCACCGGCCTGTACATGGACGGCGAAGACGCGATCTCCGGCCTGTTCGGCTACGTCGGCAAGACCGGCAGCATCCATGACCTCACGATCGCGGACGCAAGCGTCAAGAGCATGAAGACCGGCTCGTACAATCCGAAGGTTTATACGGCGCTCGCCGCCGCATCGAATGCCGGTACGATCAGCAATGTCACGCTGAAAAACTCTATGATTTCCAGCGGCGGCTATGCAGGCGGCATTGCAGCTCTCAATGAGGGCACGATCACGGGCTGCGCAAACGAAAGCGCTCCCGTTACACACAATGAAAAAGCCACCAGCTCCTATTATGCGCTGGCTGGCGGCATTGCCGGCCAGAACAGCGGGACGATTGCGCTCAGCTATAACCTGGCGCGGGTCACAGGTGGAAAAGAGAACAGCGGCCATATTGGCGGTATTGCCGGCAAGAATGAAAGTGCCGGCACGATCGAAAGCTGCTATAACCGGGGAGATATCCAGACCGGCGCTTATCTTGGCGGCATTACGGGCTATCTGAGCGGCACAGCCACGAACTGCTACTCCACCGGCAGCGTCCCGACTGGGACGAATGCAAAAGCGCTGTTCGGCCACTGCACCAGCTACAGCGCGAAAGCGACCGCCTGCTTCTATCTGACCGGCTGCGGCCCCGAAGATACGAAGGGCACCGCGAAGACCGCGGAGGAATTCAAAACGCTGGCGGCCTCGCTCGGCGGCGCGTTTGCAGACGCGGATCCCTATCCCACCCTCAAGTGGCAAGACCCGAATGCGACCTTTACCATCACGCTGACGGTCAAGCCTGCCAACGCCTCCGTCACGGTGACCGGCGCAGCCAGCGTCGGCACCCCGGAGGTGCGCAAAAACGAAGAAACGAACGAGGCTACCTACATCTATTCCGGCCTCAATAAGGGCAGCTACCGCTGGGCGGTCACCTGTGACGACGGCGAGAACGACTATCTGAAGCAGGAGGGCTCCTTCACCATCGCGACGTCCGACGTGACCCACGCCGTGACGCTGGCGGCGAAGACCTATGACGTCAACTTCATTGTCGACCCCGTGGGCGCGGACTTCACCCTGACCCAGGGCGAGGGCGAAGACGCTAAGACCATCACGCCGAAGACGGCGAAGGACGATACCGGCAAGATCGTTTACTCCCTCACGAAGGGCAGCTATCACTATACTGCGTCCTGCTTCGGCTACGCCGACGCTTCCGGCGACGTCACGGTCGCCAAGTCGACCGGCCTTGCCGATACGACGGTCAAACTGACGGCGAAGACCGGCAGCAAGCTGACCTTCACGAACATCCCGGCGGACGCCGCCGTCACCGTCACCCATGCGGCCGGCGGCGAGCAGACCGGCGCGCGGGAAGGGGAGACCTATACCTTCACGCTCGTGCCCGAGACCTACAGCTACCGCATCCAGCGCAAGGGCTATAAGAGCATCCGCGGCACCGTCACGATGGACGGCACGGAAAAGACCATCGCCGCGGAATGGACCGCCCTCACCGCGTGGGACGGCAGCGTGGCGGAGAGCTTCTCCGGCGGCTCCGGCACCGCGGCGGATCCGTACCAGATCGAAAGCGGCGAAGAGCTGGCGTATCTGAGCAAGCTCGCTGCGGACAAAAAGGCAGTCAATGACGCCTATTATGTGCTGACCGCAGATATTGACCTGAACAACAAGCCGTTTACGCCCATCGGCGTGGATTCGAGCCATTCGTTCCGCGGTACGTTCGACGGCGTGGGACATGTGATCTCCAACCTCAAGGTAGAGGTAACGGAGAGTGCGAAATTTGCAGGCCTGTTTGGCCATGCCAACGTTATCGCCAAGGACCTGACGATCGATACCGCTTCGGTCACCAGTGTATCCATCAACACCGGTGTGCTGGTCGGCGGTCTGTACAGCAGCGGCAGCGCGACCAACTGCGTGGTGAAGAATGCTGCAGTCACCGGCACAGGTACGGTCGGCGGTCTGATCGGCAACTGCGCGGCAGCGGTCAATCGCTGCGCGGTAATGGATACCACGGTCAGCGGCACGAGCAAGATCGGCGGTCTGATCGGTATGACCGGCAAGACCGTGAATGAGAGCTATGCGCTGCATGTCACCGTAACAGCGGCCGGCGACTATGCCGGCGGCCTGGTTGGCGGCTACTGCGCGAGCACGATCACGAGCTGCTTTGCACGCGGCACAGTCACGGGCGACGGCTATGTCGGCGGTTTGATCGGTAACGGCGTGTCCAGCAGCTCCAGAGCAAAGATCCAGAACTCCTATATGGTCGTGGATGTGATGGCTGATACCGGCACCTTCGGCCCAATCGCAGGCGGCAGCTATGCTTCGGTCACGAACGCCTTCTATTGCGAGGACAGCGCCCTGACCGGCAAGGACAGCGGCAAGAACACCACCGGCACGCCCAAGACCACGGCGGAGCTGAAGGATGCGGCCATCCTCACGAAGCTCGGCAGCGCCTTCGGCATCTACGCCGGGGCCGACGGCCTGAAAAACGCGGGCTTCCCGTATCTTCTGAACGCGCCCGCCCTCCCGGTCATCCAGCCGCAGAAGCTCGCGTCCCCGGTCATCACGTGGACGGACAAGACTGCCAGCTGGACGGCGGTCCCGAACGCGCGCGGCTATCTCGTTTCGCTTGCGAAGGGCAGTGAGAAGCTCGTGACCGAGACGCTCATCGAAACGACCCGGGACTACACCACGGAAATTGAGCTCGCCGGGACCGGCAGCTATACCATCACCGTCACCGCCATCGGCGACGGCGAGACCTACGGAAATTCCGACCCCGCGGAAAATACCGTTACCATCACGGTCAACACCGCGAGCGTCACCTTCGCCGTCACGGCGGAGGAGGGCAGAGCGTTTGCCGAAGACGAGCCCGCCATCACCCTCACCATGGCGGACGGCAAGACGACGCTCTCCCTGACCAACAACACGGCAAAAACCATCCCGCAGGGGACCTATACCTACGAGGTCAAGGCGAAGACCTTTGCCACCCTGACCGATACCTTGAACGTGACTGCGAACCAGACCGTCACGCTCACGATGCACTACACCACCGACTGGGACGGCTCGACCACGGTCGAACCGCAGAAGGACGGCGAGACCTATCTGATCTCCAACAGCTACGAGCTCGCCTGGTTCCGCGACGAGGTGAACAAGGGCAATTACACCCTGAACGCGAGGCTGACCGAGAACATCAACCTCGGCGGCCACCCCTGGACGGCGATCAGCAAGGATACGGACGGCAAGTTTGCTACTGGCTACAAGGGAACCTTCGATGGAAACAGCAAGACCATCTCCGGCCTGAACCCAGCCAATGAAGCAATTCCAAATCATAAGGGAGAACCGGTTCTGCAGAGCGCGGGCCTGTTCGGCTGCGTGTACACCGGAGCAGTTGTAAAAAATCTGACAGTCGAGGGTGAACTGCAGGCGGGCAAGTATGCCGGCGGCATCACGGCGGTTCTGGCCGGCGGCACGATACAGAACTGCGTCAACCGCGTTGCCATTACGCTGAAGGAAGGCGTCACGGACGGCTATGCCATCGGTGGCATTACTGGATATCTGTACAATTATACAGATAAATCCTCGCATATTGTCGGCTGCCGGAATGAAGCTGCGATCGATATCGGCGCGTATGGCCGGAACATCGGCGGTATCGTCGGCAGCGGCAGCTATGGCGCAGGGATCGAAAACTGCGGCAACAGCGGCGCGATCACGAGCAAGGATTCGACCGGCGGCATCATGGGCAGCGGCTCCGTTCCGATCACAGCCTGCTATAACACCGGCACGATCACGGCCGCGGGCGATGACATCGGCGGCATTGCCGGCTACACATCGCAGGAGATCAAAAACTGCTATAATACCGGTGCAGTCACCGGTACGGGCGCGAAAAACGGCGTCGGCGGTATTGTCGGCCGTCTGAGCAGCGCAGTCAGCAGCTACTCCAACGGCAAGATCACCGGCTGCCTGAATACCGGCGCGGTCACCGCGACGAGCGGGACGGCCGCAGGCGCGATCGTCGGCCAGAAGACGACGGCCAATGCTGCCATCACGCGCAGCTACTTCAAGGCCGGGACCTGCACGCAGGCCATCGGCGGCAACCCCGCGGACGGCGACGAGGCGGCGCTGGCCACCGAAGCCGAATGCGGCAGCAAGCGCCTGATCGGCCTGCTCGGCGGCGCGTTCGCCGCGGGCAGCGACGGCAAGCTGACCCTGAACTGGCAGGATCCTGCCGCAAAGCCCGTTGTGACCTTCGTCACGCCCGAGGGCGCGGCTGTCGCCATCGAAGGCCAGACCCCGGCGGAGCCCGGCGTCTTTGTGCTGGAAAACGGCACGTACGGCTATTCCGTCTCCAAGCAGGGCTATAACACCGCCACCGGCTCCGTCACCGTAAATGGCGAGAGCCAGCGCGTCGACGTCAACCTCGGCGTTGAGACCTTCTCCGTGACCTTCAACGTCACAACGCCCGGCGCAAAGATCACCGTCACGGACGCGGCCGGGGAGACGATCCAGCCCTCGGCGGAAAATGCGAACGTCTACAGCCTGCCGAACGGCGAATACCACTACATCGTCTCCAAGCTCGGCTGCACGAGCGCGACCGGCGGCTTCACCGTCGCGGGCGCGGCGCAGACCGTCGGCCCCATCGAGCTGGCAGGCGCGCGGCTGTACACCGTCACGCTGACCTTCACCGATGACGAGAACGCAAGCGTCACTCCGGCCTCCGTCACGGTCAAGCATGCAGATGAGAGCGTCGAGCCCAACGCGGCTGGTTCCTTCACCTACAGTCTGCCAGACGGCACGTACACATACATCGTCGACGACGCCCGCTACTACAAGGTCGAAGCGACCTTCACCGTCAGCGGCAAGGATGCGACCATCGTAGTTCAGCTCAAGACCAACAAGACCTGGAACGGCACGGACAAAACACCCGTCACGCCCACCGACGGCGTCTACGAGATCAGCACCGCGGCGGAGCTCGCCTGGTTCGCCGATCAGGTCAACGCGGGCAATACCGCATATCACGCCAGGCTGACGGCCAACATCTACGTCAACTACGGCCAGACCAGCAACACCTGGACCCCCATCGGCGACTACAGCCATATGTACACCGGCACCTTCGACGGCAATGGCAAGTCCGTCTACGGTCTGACCGCCGCGCTCTTCGGCTATACCGGCAAAGGCGCTCTGGTCAAAAACGTCACGGTCTACGGCAGCAATCACGCTGCAGACGACAAGGATACGGCCCCGAAGGGCGGTATCAGCAATCAGGCCTATGGCTCGTTTGAGGGCTGCGTCAGCGATATGACCATCTCCGCAAAATGGTCGGTCGTCGGCGGCATCGTCGGGCGGCTCTATGCGGCCGGTCATATCACCGACTGCGCCAACTATGGTGCGATCAGCAGCAATTGGACCGGCGCGGACCAAAATTCTCCGACCTACGTTGCAGAGGTCGGCGGTATCGCCGGTTCGTCTTCTGGCCCAATTACCCGCAGCTTCAATGCCGGTGCTGTGACAGTTGCACAAAAGGGTTACGGCGGCGTAGGCGGTATCGCTGGTGTGCTGAAGAGCGCGGCGATTTCGGATTGCTATAACACCGGCACGATCACTGGCCCGAGCCGTACGGCAGGTATTGTGAGCATTGCCAACGACACTGCATCTGCGATCGTAAAGAACTGCTATAACACCGGCAAGATCGTTTCCGTCAGTACTTCTACGAACCCGGCCTGCGGCACGATCGCGGGCACGATTGCAAACAGCAATGGTGACCAGATCGGCAGCGTTGAAAATTGCTACTTCCTGAAGGGCACATATTCCTATACCTCCGGCAGCACCGTCCACACCGACGAGATGGTCGGCTACCCGCTGGACAAGGGCGAGGCAAACTGCAAGCTCGCGTCCGAGATGAAGCTCGACGCCTTTGCCATCACCCTCAGCCCGACGGACAAGACCTTCAACGTCGACGCGGAGAACATCAACGGCGGCTTCCCCGTGCTCAAATGGCAGGGCGGCCGCGCCCCGCAGGTCACGCAGGACGCCGAGGACGTCGCGGCCGATAAAGCGGCCCTGACCGTCACCCCGACGACTGTGACCTCCGCCGGGAAGCTCGAGCTGGCTTCGACCGGCGCGAAAGGCTCGATCATCACCTGGAAGAGCAGCAAGCCGGCGATCATCGCCGACGACGGCACAGTCACCCTCCCGACGAGCAATGACGTGACCGTCATCCTGACCGCTACGATCACGAAGAACGGCGTCTCCGACATGAAGGAATTCACCCTCACCGTCAGGACGGCCGCCTCCGCGGACAAGGCCGCGCTGAAGGCCATCATCGCCAAGCTCGGCACGCGGTTCCGCGTGGCTTACAAGACCGGCGAGGTAAATGTCCTTGATACCGTCCGTGACAAGCTCGCGGACGCCATCACCGCCAGCGGCGCGTCCCTGACCGCCGACCAGATCACCGTGACCCTTGCGGACAAGGGCAAGACGAGCCTCGGTGCGGGCACGCTGATCGACGACAGCGGCAAGGTCACCTATTACTACGAGGATCCGTCCCATAGCAGCATCGGCACCGGCGACGCGCGGGTCAACGGCGTAACGTTCACCCTCAGCACCGCGAACGAAGTCAGCGTCACGACCGGCATCTGCATGGTCTCCATCCCGTGGGACCGCACAAAGGTCACCACAGCCATGACCGCCGCGGCAGAGACCCTGACCTTCGGCACCATCAAGGGTGAAAACGAAACCAGTACCGCGGTCACGAAGACCCTGACGCTCCCGCGGACACTGGAAAGCTGCGGCTGGTCGACGATCAGCTGGACCAGCTCCAGCGTCGTCGTCACCGTGGAGGACAAGGGCCCGCTGACCCCCGCGGAAGGCACGATCCATCCCAACGAGGAGGCCACCGCGGCCAAGCTGACCGCGACCTTCACATTCAACAAGAACATCGACGACTATAATAAGGACGTCGAGGCGCCGATCACCGTCACACGGACGATCGAAGTCACCATCCCCGGCGCGGCGAGCGACTACATGCAGACCATCCAAAAGATCTGCGCGGAGTACACGCTGGCCCGACTGACGGACTTCGTCACCAAAGAGCCAATCGACCCGACCAACGTGACCGGGGATATCCAGCTCCTGCGCTCCAGGAATTTCACGACGGTCAGCTTCCATACCGGCTCCGACGGCTATGCCATGACCGTGACCGCGACCGCGCCGGATGGCACTGCGACGACCTACGCGGCAGTGAACGACTACCGCCTGAAGATCTGCCGCCTCGCGGAGACGGCCGGACAGGTCAAGCTGACCCTCACTGTCACGAAGAAGAACGGGAAGGATCTGGATACCCGCTACACCCAGACCAAGGAGCTCGGCATCATCACCGTCACCCCGCTGAAGCCCTCCGAGCTCGCCGCGGAGCTGGCCCTGCTCGAGCAGGCCAAGGCGAATTTCTTCGCCGGCATCAACGACGACCAGAACATCTCGGCCGATGCCGTCACGAAGAACCTGCACGCCTTCCATGAGGCCCGTCTGGATGCCGACGGAAAACTCATCTGGGTCTACACCAGCGATGAAACGCTGGGCACCGGCATCGTCCCGACGGATCTGCCTGGCTATGACTCGATGGGCACACAGCCCTGGCGGCTTTTCCGCAGCAGCAACAGCGCCGTCATCGCCGATGAAAACCTGCTCGTCACCCCGCATGCGACCGACGACAAGACCGTTACCATCACCGCCAACCTCAAGAGCGCACGCTTCGGCGGCTATTACGAGACCTGCAAGGACAACAGCAGCTACGCGGATGTCCTCGATACGCTCAAAAAGCTGGCAGGCGAGGAAGTCAGCGTGACCGTCACCGTCGTCAGCACGGCCAATCAGGCGGCTGCGAAAGCCGCCGGGGAGAAGATCGACGCGCTCTTCCCGGTCACCAAGGACAGCGCGGATGCCATCAACGAGGCTTCGGGCGCCTACAAGAGCCTGACCGATGCGGCCAAGAAGCTGCTCCCCGATGCGGAAGAAAAGCTCGCCAAGGCCGAAGCCGACTATAAGAAGGCCGTCGCCGACGCCGCGCAGGATCAGGCCGACCGCGACGCGGCCGCCGCCGTCGACGCAAAGATCGAAGCCATCGGCACCGTCACGCTGGAAAAGGAAGGCCTCATCACCGCTGCCCGCAGCGCATATGAAGGCCTGAGCGACGCCGCCAAGGAGTATGTCACGAAGCTCGGCGTGCTCGAAGCCGCAGAAGCAAAGCTCAACGAGCTGAAAAACGCGCAGGGCTACCAGACCCAGCTGCAGAGCGTCCTGGCCTATATCCGCAGCACCGTCACCCCGAAGGCGAACCAGAGCACGAACGGCGACTGGGCCGTCATGGCCCTGGCCCGCGCGGGGCTCAGCTCCGACGCCGACAAGCGCTGGTACGCGGGCTATGCCGACGAGCTGGCGAAGCTCCTGGCAGCGAACGGCGGCAGCTTTGAGACCACCAACGAGAATGCCCGCCTCGTCCTCGCCCTGACCGCGCTCGGGCAGAACGCCAAGGCCTATACGGTCGGCGGCGAAACCTACGATCTGGTCACCCCGCTGACCGCGAAGACCGGCAGCGCCTACAAGGCGACTGTCCCCGGCACCACCAGCGCCGCCTTCGCCATCATCGCCATCGACTCCGCGCCCTATACCGTCGCGGATACCGCTGCGGTCCCGGCGATGATCCAGTATCTGCTCAGCATGCAGAACCCCTCCGGCGCATGGAAGATCAACAACGATAACCCGGCCGACAATGTGGACGCCACCGCCATGGTCCTCACGGCCCTGGCTCCGCATAAGAGCGAGACCGGCGTGCAGGACGCGATCGACAAGGCCCTGACCTATCTGGAGGGCCTGACCGGCTACGGCAACGCCTGCACCGACGCGCAGCTCGTCACGGCCTACTCGGCCCTCGGCATCGACTGCACGGACGCCAAATATGCCAGAGGCGGCAAGAACCCGCTGACCAGCCTCCTGTCCTACCAGACGGCCTCCGGCGGCTTCTCCCTCGACTCCACTGCGTCCAACGCCAGAGTCTCCCCGCGTCCGACCGAGCAGGCGGCCTATGCCCTCGTCGCTTATGACCGCTTCAAGCGCGGCGTGAAAAGCCTCTACGATATGTCCGACGCCGTCGACCTCCTCCCGGCAGCCAGCGGCGCAGCCGACGTCGCGGCGAAGATCACCGCCCTCGGCACCGTCACCGACTGCAAACGCGAGACCTATCTTGCCCTGCAGGAGATCGAAGCGGCCTACGCCGGGCTGACAGCGGAGGAACAGGCAGAGGTCACGAACTATGGGACCTTCCTGCAGCGGAAGCAGACCTTCCAGACGCTCCTCGAGGCCTACCGCAAGGCCAAGCTCGCCGAGCTCGACGCCTATTACGACAAGCTCAAGCGCACCGACTATACCACCGACCAGTGGACGAAGATCACCGAGGCCTATCGCACCGGCCGCAGCTCCATCAGCAGCGCCCAGTACGCCGAGCAGGCTGACGCCGCGCTCAAACAGGCCAAGGCAGACATCGACGCCTACGTGAACGGCGACACCATCGAGGTCAGCTTCCGTCTGATCGGCGATTTCCCCGAGTCCTACACCGGCAAGCACCTCGGCTACGTCACCTGGATCGAAACGGAGACCTACACCGTCAAGAAGGGCAGTACCGTCTATGACGTCTTCACCGAAGCCCTGCAGGACGCCGGGCTGACCAGCACCGGCGCAGCCTCCGGCTACGTCAGAAGCATCACCGCCCCATCCATCCTCGGCGGCTACACGCTGAGCGAGTTCGACAACGGCGCAGGCTCCGGCTGGATGTTCACCGTCAACGGCACGCACGGCAACTACGCCCTGGATGAGCACGTGCTGCAGAACGGCGACCGCATCGTCTGGCACTACGTGGACAACTACGCGACGGAGACCTCCACCTGGCTCACGGCCGCGGATATCTCTCCCGCGGAATACGCCCGCCGCCACATCGGCGACGTGGTCACGGCCGGCAAGCACGGCAAGGCGGCGCCCGTACTGACGCTCAGTGACCTCGGCCGGACCGTGAAGTTCACCTTCACGCCCGACAAGGGCTGCCATGTCAAGGACGTCAAGGTCAACGGCAAGTCCATCGGCGCGGTCGAGAGCTACACCTGCAGCAGCTTGAAGATCTACGACCGCATCACCGTGGAATTCACCGACGGCACGCTGCCGTTCACCGACGTGCGCGAGACCGACTGGTTCTATGACGACGTCGTCTTCGCCTACGAAAACGGCCTCTTCTCCGGCACCACGGCCACGACCTTCAGCCCCTACGCCCCCATGACGCGCGCCATGCTTGTGGCTGTGCTGCACCGGCTGGCCGGCAGTCCGAGCGTGAGCGGCAAGATGCCGTTTGCGGACGTTGCGTCCGGCACGTGGTACTATGATGCCGTGCTCTGGGCAAGCCAGAACGGTATCGTCGCCGGCATGAGCGAGACGACGTTTGCCCCGCAGGAGAACATCACGCGCGAGCAGATCGTGGCCATCTTCAGCCGCTACACTGCAAAGTTCGCACCCGATAAGACGACGGCCACCGCCGAGCTGACCGGCTTTGCCGACAGTGCCAGCGTGTCTGACTGGGCTCTGGACGACATGAAATGGGCCGTCGCATACAAGATCATCAACGGCAGCCCGAGCGCCGGAAAACTCTATCTGAATCCGCAGGGCAACGCCACGCGCGCGGAAGTCGCGACCATCCTCATGCAGTACCGCGCGCTGTAACGCGCGCCGATCCAACCGAAAAGGAGTGTCTGCCATGTCCAGAACCAAGTTCATGGGTATCTTCCTTGTGATCCTCGGCGTCATCAGCATCGTCGTCGGCATCGTGCGCGGCGACATGTTCAGCAGCGCCACGATGTGCATCGGCTACCTGCTGCCCATCGTGCTCGGCGTGGTGATGCTGATCGTCGAACATGTCGGCGGCGGCGAGACCAAGCGGGAGACCGGCCGATCCGACGCGG
>ENA-ORUI01001389-ORUI01001389.1-human-gut-metagenome-genome-assembly--contig:-NODE-1389-length-24626-cov-3.551178_pt1 | contig 24626 bp, 23 predicted proteins | sample MGYA00242078_ERZ509205 | MGnify/ENA primary metagenome ERZ509205 (study PRJEB26280, sample SAMEA2338828) | human gut metagenome | biome: human gut; feature: human-associated habitat; material: faeces... | reverse complement strand
TTTGTCTCACATAACATAGCGAAACCTGTCTGACGACAAGCATATACATCACTGTGATCACCGAAAATATTTAAGGACTGGGTTGCAACGGTACGTGCTGATACATCAAATACACATGGAAGCTGCTCTCCAGCGATTTTGTACATATTAGGGATCATTAATAAAAGACCCTGGGATGCAGTAAATGTAGTGGTTAAAGCACCTGCTGCAAGAGAACCATGTACGGCACCTGCTGCTCCTGCCTCTGATTCCATTTCTACGACTTTAACCTGATTTCCAAAGATATTCTCCTGACCTGCTGCGGACCACTGGTCTACGGAGTCAGCCATTGGACTGGACGGGGTAATAGGATAAATAGCTGCAACGTCTGTGTATGCATAAGCTACATGAGCTGCTGCTGTATTACCGTCCATTGATTGTTTTGCTCTGGACATTATTTATTCCTCCTTATTTAAATAAAAAACTTATGTCTTATCGACCTAAATCACATTTTAGCATTTTATTTGTCGATTATCAAGATTATGGACTGTACGAAATGAAGAACAATCACGAATTTCTTCTATAAGAAGTTTTAGTTGCTTTTCCACTGTTTTTCTAGTATGATACGAATTGGTGCATAAGCATGAAAGCACCGTAAATTCAAAGAGTCAGGAGATTTGATTATGATAAGTGCAAACAATGTAACTTTACGAATCGGGAAGAAAGCCTTGTTTGAAGATGTAAATATTAAATTCACGGAAGGCAACTGCTACGGTCTGATTGGTGCCAATGGTGCCGGTAAATCTACTTTCTTAAAGATTTTATCCGGACAATTAGACTCCACCAGCGGCGATGTGGTTATTACACCGGGACAACGTCTTTCCTTCCTGCAGCAGGACCACTTCAAATATGATGAGTACTCCGTTTTAGATACCGTTATCATGGGAAACAAACGTCTCTATGATATCATGAAGGAGAAGGATGCTATCTATGCAAAAGAGGATTTTTCCGATGAAGATGGTATCCGTGCCAGTGAACTGGAAGGCGAATTTGCTGAAATGGACGGCTGGAATGCAGAATCCGATGCTGCCATGTTATTAAATGGTCTTGGCATCCCGACAGAAGACCACTACACCACTATGCGTGACCTTCCGGGTGCTACCAAGGTTAAGGTGCTCTTAGCCCAGGCATTATTCGGTAATCCAGACATTCTGCTCTTAGACGAGCCGACCAACCACTTAGACTTAGATGCCATTGCATGGCTGGAAGAATTCTTAATCAACTTTAACAACACTGTAATCGTCGTATCCCACGACCGTTACTTCTTAAATAAGGTATGTACTCATATTGCCGATATCGATTATGGCAAGATTCAGTTATATGCCGGTAACTACGATTTCTGGTATGAGTCCAGCCAGCTTCTTGTTAAGCAGATGAAAGAAGCCAATAAAAAGAAGGAAGAAAAGATTAAAGAGTTACAGGAGTTCATTTCCCGTTTCTCTGCGAATGCTTCCAAATCCAAACAGGCAACTTCCAGAAAACGTGCCCTTGAGAAAATCGAGCTGGATGAAATCAAACCTTCCAGCCGTAAATATCCTTACATTGATTTCCGACCACAGCGTGAAATCGGTAATGAGGTTCTTACCGTAGAGGGGCTAAGCAAAACTATCGATGGCGTAAAAGTATTAGACAATGTATCCTTTATCTTAGGACATGATGATAAAGTAGCTTTTGTCGGAAGCAACGAGCTTGCCAAGACTACCCTCTTTAAGATTCTTGCCGGTGAAATGGAGCCGGACGAAGGAACTTACAAATGGGGTGTTACGACTTCCCAGTCCTATTTTCCGAAGGACAATACCGAAATCTTTGATACTGACCTTGTTATCACAGACTGGCTGACCCAGTATTCCGAGATCAAAGATGCTACTTATGTACGTGGTTTCTTAGGAAGAATGCTTTTCGCCGGTGAAGATGGCATGAAGAAAATGAGAGTCCTTTCCGGAGGAGAAAAAGTGCGTGTACTGCTCTCCCGTATGATGATTCAGGCTTCCAATGTCTTAATCTTAGATGAGCCTACCGACCACTTAGACATGGAGTCCATTACCGCATTAAACAACGGTCTGATTAAATTTCCGGGTGTTGTACTCTTCGCTTCCCGTGACCACCAGTTCACACAGACCACTGCCAACCGCATTATGGAGCTTCTTCCAAATGGCGGACTCATTGATAAGATTACCACTTACGATGAATACTTAGAAAGTGATGAAATGGCAAGAAAACGTCAGGTTTACTCCATGAGTGAAGAAGACGAGAATGATAACTAAAAATAGCTTTTAAGATAGAAAGCAGGTGTTCCAATCGGAACACCTGCTTTTTTGCTTTACCGAAAATTGCTTTCCTGTAACACACGTTTCTTGCTATTTGCATATATTATTTATACCTGACATTTACACCGTCATTATGCGAATCATAATTATTAACCGGTCACTTAGGTTGTCGTATTATAAATCTCTCCGGTATTATAATTGTAGGTATATGTACCTGTATTACCATATGTATTGCCCTTGGATGCTTCCCGTTCTGCATAATAATCTGCTAAAGATGCTTTTGCAGATACCTGATATCCATAGGAACCATTTCCATTGAACAAAGATTTTACCAAAGACATATCTGCCTTCTTAAAGGTATCCTCATCAATACTGAGTTTGTTATCTGTACCAACGGTAATTCCAACCTTAGAAAGTAACTTTTCATTGGAATCTGTAGTCCGAACCATGGAAGAAACTGCATTGAGAATTCCATTGGTATTGGAATCTTCTGATTTCTTCAGCAGGTTATTGTAGCTGTCTACGAAAGCACTTACTTTCTTATAAATTGCGTCTTTATCATAATCTGTTGTGGTATTACCCTTTGCATCGGTTGTTGTTACTTTGTTAAATACAGACTTCTTGGTCTTATCCAGTAAAGCATCGGATGCACCCTTCAACTCTTCCGCAGCATCTTCAATTTTTGCTAATGTCTTAGTATCATCCTTTGCAGTAGACGTTGAAGTCTTCTTGTTTGTCTCTACAATCTTGCTGGCAGAATCATTTCCACCATAATATGCCTTCATCAGTTTAAAATAGGAACCGGTACGAATTGCAGAATAATCAACAATATTAATCCCTAACAAACCGCTGTTTGAAGTTCTGCTTCCATTTGATAATCCGGAAAACAATGTGTGAATTGAATTCGAATCATAATTTGAAATGCCTATCATATAATCACTCCTTTGATATCTGATGTGTAACATCCTTGTCCCACGTCTGCCTATTGTTAATGCTATTATAGCATTTTAGGCACAGGATTGCAATATTGTGTAAAATTCACAACTTTTCATGTGATTTTTTTCATCTATTGTAACTTTTCACAAAGTATTTATGGTTTGTTCATAGTTTTGTCATATTTATAGCATACTATAGAACCATCAAAAGAAACTCATGTTTTTAGATATATTTTTTCATAATAGCCTCGGCATCCGAAAGATGTCGGGGCACTCCTCATTTTAGGAATAATTTTTTATGTTGGCTGGATACCAATATATTTGATAACATAAATTACAGGATTTAACAGGTTTCTATGTCAGGCATAAAATACCGCAGTTCTAGAACACATATTTTTCTTTTTACAATATAAAGTGTCTTTCCAATGTTTGACAAACTATCAGCACGGTTCGTCAAAAGGACGGATGTTTGACAAAATTTATTAGGGGCACTTAGAATTTCGTATAGCAACCGGCAACGCCGGCACAGGATGTGCCGGCGAGGTGCAATCTGAACATGGATGTGAATTTGCACCGGTTGCCGGGCAAAACACAATATGTTTCGAAATTCTTAGTGCCCCTTATAAACTTTTGTGTAACATCCGTCTTTGACGGACAGTGCGGATAGTCAGTCAAAGCAACGGAAAGACATTTTGTAATCAAGAAAAAATATGTGCTAAGAACTGCAGATTTTCCATGCCAATTAACATAGAAACCTGTTAAATCCTGCAATGCTTTGTTATTCAACATTATTGGTATCAAGTCAACATTAAAATCCATCCTACAAATTCTCAATCTGCCAGTCTATCGGTGCTACTCCATGCTCTTCTAAAAATGCATTCGCCTGTGAGAAATGTTTGCATCCGAAGAAACCACGGTATGCCGAAAGCGGGCTTGGATGAGGTGCTTTTAATATCAGATGCTTCGGATTGGTAAGCATCGGAATTTTGCTCTGTGCCGGTCTGCCCCACAGCATATAGACAACTGGTCGATCCTGGGCATTGACCGCCTGGATAATGGCATCCGTAAAATGCTCCCATCCTTTGCCCTGATGGGAGTTCGCCTGATGTGCACGGACGGTCAGAACCGTGTTCAATAATAATACACCCTGCTTTGCCCATTTTTCCAGATAACCATTGTCAGGGATATAGCAGCCAAGGTCATCCTGTAGTTCTTTATAGATGTTCTGTAAAGATGGTGGAATCTCTTTCTGATCCGGCAGTACGGAAAAACTAAGACCATGTGCCTGATGTTCATTATGGTATGGATCCTGTCCCAAAATCAGCACCTTTACTTCTGAAAGCGGTGTCAAGTGCAAGGCATTAAAGATATCATCTGCCGGTGGATATACCACATGGGTGCTGTATTCTTTTTTTACAAAATCATATAAATCTCTGTAATATGGCTTTTTAAACTCGGCAGATACACTGTCCAGCCAGTCATTGGTAATCATTGCCATAGTTTTATCTCCTTACTGATACCCCGCGACCTGCAAGATAATTCTTAAGGTCCATAATTTCAAGTTCTTTATAATGGAATAATGATGCTGCTAGTGCTGCATCTGCTTTACCTTCTGTCAAAGCTTCATAGAAATGCTCTTTCGTTCCGGCTCCACCGGAAGCAATGACCGGAATAGATACATTTTCTGCAATCTGTCTGGTCAGTTCCAAATCGTAACCGGCTTTCGTGCCATCACAGTCCATACTGGTCAAAAGAATTTCTCCGGCTCCAAGCTTCTCGACTTTCATTGCCCATTCTACCGCATCAATACCTACATCAATTCTTCCGCCATTTTTATAAATGTTCCAGCCGCTGCCATCTTCTCTTCTTCTCGCATCAATAGCAACAACCACACACTGACTTCCGAATTTGTCTGCCGCATCACTGATTAACTGTGGTGTATTAATTGCAGAAGAATTAATGGAAATCTTGTCCGCACCTTCCCTAAGCAGCACTTTAAAATCTTCTACACAGCGGATTCCTCCGCCTACGGTAAATGGAATAAATACATTTTCCGCTACACGTCTTACCATATCTACTACTGTATTACGGTTATCCGAAGATGCTGTAATATCTAGAAATACCACTTCATCTGCTCCGGCTTTATCATATGCTGCCGCAATTTCCACTGGGTCACCGGCATCTCTTAAATTCACAAAGTTCACACCTTTTACAACTCTTCCATCATTGACATCCAGACATGGAATAATTCTCTTGGTAAACATTATTTCACACCTCCCTGTAATGACGCAAAGTTCTTAAGTATCTTCAGTCCAACGGAGCTGCTCTTCTCCGGGTGGAACTGGCAGGCAAAGATGTTGTCCTGCTCCACAGATGCATGAATAGTGACTCCATATTCCGTAGTTGCTTTTACAATTTCTTCATGCTTTGCCTGTAAATAATAAGAATGCACGAAATATACATAGGCATCCATCGGCACATTCTGAAACAGTCTTCCATTATTCTGTAAATGCAGGGAATTCCAACCGATATGCGGAATTTTCAGCCCATAAGTATCCGGGATTCGCACAATTTTTCCCTCTAAAAGCCCAAGTCCCTCTACTCCTTCTGACTCTTCGCTTCCTTCAAACATTAACTGAAGTCCGAGGCAGATTCCAAGGAATGGCACTTTTCTTTCACAGACTTCATGGATGACCTTGTCCAGTTCATAGCGTTTCAGATTATCCATTGCCACACCAAAAGAACCAACGCCCGGTAAAATCACCTTATCTGCCTGTTCAATGGTATGAAAATCTCTTGTAATTACGCTTTCCTCACCCAGATATGCTAATGCTTTTTCCACACTCTTTAAGTTTCCTGCATCATAGTCAATAATTGCTATCATAATGTTCTCCTATTCCAGTCCTGCTGCTGCAAGTATCCCCTGAATTGCCTTTGTATAATCTGTTCTCTTTGTCATCGCATGCAATTCTGCTGCCTTTTCCTCCGATACACCAAAATGGTCTGATAACTGCTGCAAAATCTGATTCTTCAGTCCTGCCATTTCGTCTGTTATCTCATATTCCTGAGCCAGGTCTGCGCCATCTACGCATCTGCCATATCCACGAATCAGTGCGTCTAAAGCCATCTCGTTTTCATTGATTCCGCTTAAGCTCTCATAAGACTGATATTCTCTCTGTATGGAAGCCAGCACCTGTGCCTTCTTATAGAAATTCTCGTCTTTTCCCTTTACAGAAGAACCAGCTATGGTCTGGAATGCTGTTACATAGGAGCCGCTTGCAAAATCATCCTTTGCCTGCTGCATGTCCTGTCCATACTGCAAATTGGAGCTTCCCAGCAAAATCAAAATAAGAATGGAAAGTGCCATAATAAAAATCAGAATAACCGGCTTCTTTGGAAGAGGCGGCGTACGGTCTATTTCTTTTGGAGGCTTCTCTTTCTTTACCTTTGGTGCCTTCTCCTTCTTCGCCTTTTCCTTCTTTTCTTTTTTCTCTTTCTTGCCCTTCTTACCGGCTCCCTCGTCTGCATCCATCTCTTTTAAGATTTCTCTATTTTCGAATGAAATGCTGCCAAGGCTGTCATCTTCTGCAATCTTTGTATCATCCTCTTCTTCATCCGGTCCAAATAAAGCGGACATAATTTTACTGAAGAATCCCTGTTTTTTTCTCTTTTCCTTTGCTTCCTTTAAATCCTTTAATTCTTCGATACTTCCAAGGCGTTCAAATTCATCCTGGACCTCACTGTCCTCATCTTCTGAATGCTCTAATTCTTCTCCATTTTCATCTGCTTTCAGCAAATCGCCGATATCGGATAAGTCAGCATCTCCGGATAACATATCCATAAGATTAATGGCATCATCATCTTCTGAAAGAAGCGGTTCCTCTTCCTCAGATTCTGTCTTTGATGCTTCCGGTATCTCCGCCGCCGAATCTTCATCCAGCGTATCAAAGAAGCCCAGCGTCTCTTCTTCCCCGGAAGCATCATCTTCCGGTGTTTTCGACGTATCCGGGTGTTCTTCCTCTCCGGAATCTCCAACCTTCTTCCGGACCGCATCCATGATATCATTCACATCTTCCATCATATCTGATGCTGCAGACCCATCTGTTGCCATATCTGTGGTTCCTGATGAGATTGACTCCGAAGCTTTCTCGACATCGGATGTCTTGTCTTCATTGACATCAATATCTGCCTGATTTGATGCCTCTTCGTCTAATTCCATTTCGAATTCCTGCAGGAAATCATCTGCTGCTCCTGTTGCCAGCTCCTGTTCAAATTCACGCTGGAATCCTGTGCCGGAGTAGTCCTCGTGCTTCTTTTCCACCGGCTTTTTCTCCCGTTCTCTTGGCTTTGCAGCTTCTTCATTCATTGATTGAATCAGATTCTCGATATCCTTCTTATTATTTCTTCTGTTAACATCTGAAACTGAATTCAGCAAATCGTCCAGATAATCTTCACTCTTACTCAAATTTATACCTCCATGTATCCAAGTTGCCTGTATATCTGCTTACAGGGTCTGCCACAACATCTCCCAGCAGATGCCGGACAGCGTAAAGGAAAGGGATGTGATGTAACATCACACCCCTTTGTCTGCGTTCTTTCCTTACTTTCCAGTCTGGTCAATCAGTCTGTCGATAGCCTGTACCAGACTTCCAATCTCCGGTTTAGTCAATTGGGCGTCTGCTCCGAGTGATTCACCTTTTCTTCTCATTTCATCATTTACCAGGGAAGAGAAAATGATTACCGGAATATCATGCATGTTATCGTTCTCTTTTACCAGTTTTGTTAACCGGTGTCCGTCCATCAATGGCATCTCGATATCTGTAATAATACAATGTACTTTATCTTTTACATTGCCGGCTTTCTCATAAGCACAAAGCTTGTCCCATGCTTCCTGTCCGTTCGTATTGACATTCAGGTTGGTATAACCTGCTTTCTTCAGACAATCTGTAATCAATTTACTTAATAATGGGGAATCCTCTGCGATCATAATCGGGGAATCATTACGGTTACGATTTTCCAGATGCTCTACATCAGATACCTTAAGTCCTGTTTCCGGGCTGATATCAGAAATAATTTTTTCAAAGTCAAGAATAACAATCAACTGTCCATCCAGTTTAATGACTCCGGTTGATACACCCTTGTCCTGGACATTAATTGTTGCATCCGGTTTGATAATCTCTGACCAGGAGACACGATGAATTCCAATAACCTGATCTACATGGAATGCAATATTTAATTTATTAAAGTTTGTGATAATAAACAAACCTTTTCCTTCTTCATCCTGCATACCAAGGCATCTTCTCAGGCTGATTACCGTCAGCATGGTATCTCGTGGCATAAAGATTCCTTCCACACTCGGATGTGCATTTGGTACCGGGGTTACCGGCTGATAGGATAAAATCTCACGAATCTTCGCTACGTTAATTCCGTAATGATTATCCCCTAAAGTAAACTCCAGCACTTCCAGTTCGTTCGTACCATTTTCTAACAGAATATTTGTCTCCATTTATGTTTTCCTCCCAAGGTCATTTCTTAGAATATTTCTATTTCGAATTATAACATAATATCACATAAAAATGCACCGTTTTTTTACAATTCTCTAGATATTTTTACCATTTTATAGATTACAGGTCTTATGTACCGTGTTTTCGACTACTTCCAGAGAGATTTTACTCAAATCTTCCGGTGTACTTTCCGGCACCTCAAAGAGTAAAACCGTATCTGTACCACTTCCTGCTTCAATAGTTCCCTGATATGTTCCAAAGTCATTTAACAGAATTGTGACCTGTGCAACAGCTTCCACGCTGTCATTTAACGTCACGCGGAATGACACCTTGCGGCTTAACATATCACAAGCTACTGCTTCCGTTCCAGCATTCTCTAAATGAAAATGTAAAACCAGGTATTTATTTCCGGCATCCGGCTCTACCATATAGGATGAATTCTGCTGATAAACTGTTGCAAATTCCGCACCGGTGTACTGCGTATCAATACCCGGTATTGCTACTGCATCGTTTAAGGACACACTGTTGTCCGATGCCGCATTCTCCGGAGTTCCTGTTGCATCTCCACCTTCTGATGACATCTGCTCAGTGGAATCCGGCTGTTCCACAGCCTCGGTATCTGCAGTCTCTGTTGTCTCTTCACTCTTCGATAGTCTTACAATTCCATCCTGCTGCTTTATATTATACTTTGATACTACATGTGCTGCATAATCTACAATTGTCTGTTCTTCCTGCTCCGTTAATTCAATCGGCTGCTCTCCGCATCCACCTAATAATAACGCAGCCAACAGCACACATGCCGTTGTTTTTATCTTTCTGTCCCTCATAGGCACTCCTTAACTTATCAATCTATTCCTATGTTAGCATTTTTCCGGCTTTCAGGCAATAGTTATTTCACATTCTTCCTCGTTATCATCGCGATTGCTGGTGTCTAATTCTATCCAGAATTCCACACCATCCTCATGGTTAATGACTCCGCACTGCTGATGCATGGAATCCATAATTGCTTTTACAATGGACAGACCAATTCCGCTGCCTCCATAAGCTCTGGTTCTTGCTTTATCTACCTTATAGAATTTAATCCAGATATTATCAATGTCTTCTTCCGGAATCGGCTTTCCTGTATTAAACACGCTGACTCTTACTACATCCTGCTTACATTTATAAGAAATTTTAATCCGGTTTTCACCTTCCAAATGGTTGATTGCATTGCTCAGATAATTGGTTATAACTTCTTCTATCTTAAATTCATCCGCCCATACAAAAAGCGGCTGCTCGTCAAATTCCAGAATAGCTTCCTTCTGTTCTAAGATAATGGCATTACTGGCAGTTACTCCACGTATCAGTTCGGTGATATCAAACCGTTCCATCACAATAGCATCATTCCCAAATTCCAGCTGATTCAAAGTAAGAAGTTTCTTTACCATGCGGTTCATCTTCTCTGCTTCATCTGTAATGACCTCACAATAGAAATTTCTGCTCTCCGGATCGTCCTGCACACATTCCTGTAAGCCTTCTGCATAACCCTGAATCAGTGCCAGCGGTGTCTTTAACTCATGTGAAACATTTGACAGGAAATCTTTTCTCATCTCGTCAATCTGTTCCTTCTTTTCGATATCTATCTTCAATTCATTATTGGCACTCTTTAATTCCGATATGGTCCGCTCTAAGATTTCCGATAGCTGATTCATATGCTCGCCCAACTGTTCAATCTCATTATCTCCCTTGACCTCATACTTCGCATCAAAGTCGAATTCTGCCATTTTCTTGGATATATCTGTAAGCCGCAGAATTGGGTTAGTAATACGGCGGGTAACAAAAAAAATGATAATACCACTCACTATTACCGCAACAACTCCTACATCCATCAGCAGACGATTAGACACCTGCGCACTTTCCTTGATACTTTCCAATGGAGTTCTCGCCAGCAAAAGATTACCATCTGCCAGAGTTCCCCAGAGAATCAGATAATCCGACTCCAGTCTGGTATCCTCTTTTTCTCCCATGACATAATTGTCGGTTGCTTTCAGTACTTTCATATTAAGATGCATATCATCATTCTGCACACTTGCCATGATAATTTCCATAAACTGCATCCTGAGATTTTCCACACCATTGGTAGAAGAACGCACTACTGTACCATCGGATGTAATAATTAAAATCGTCAGGTTACCATTGGAACAGATTTTTTCAAAATCTATATCATAATCTGATGTATTTAAGATTCCCTGTTCACTGGCCGCATTAATCTGCTGAAACCCATTTTCCAGCACTTCCTGTTTATAGCGGGTATAATAGCCTTCCAGCAGGGTAACATTAAGAAGCCAGCACAGTAATACCGTGCCGGCCACTAATCCAACGATAGTCAATGTAATCTGTGTTGTAATGGAATGCTGTTTTTTCTTATTCTTTGCCATATATCTTCCACCTTATCACATTCTATTGCGGTGCATCAATGTCCAGCTTATAGCCCATACCCCAGATTGTCTTGATATAATCCCCTTTTTCGCCCATCTTGCTGCGCAGCTTTTTCACATGGGTATCGATGGTTCTGGCATCACCGAAATAATCATAATTCCATACATGATTCAGAATTTTCTCACGGGATAAAGCAATTCCCTTATTCTCCATGAAATATGCCAGAAGCTCAAATTCTTTATAGCTCAAATCAATATTTTTGCCGTCAATTGTTACCATGTGGGCAGCCTTGTCCATTACAATGCCACCTACTTCCAGCACATCATCTTCCGTATAATTGCCTGTTCTCCGCAAAATTGCCTCTACCCTTGCCACCAGGATCTTCGGGCTGAATGGTTTACTGATATATTCATCCACACCAAGTTCAAATCCCAAAAGCTCATCACTTTCTTCACTCTTGGCTGTCAGCATGATAATCGGTGTCTTGGAACTTTCCCTGATTTCCCGGCATACATCCCAGCCGTTCATCTTCGGCATCATAACATCCAGAATAATCAATGCAATATCTTTATTTTTATAAAATACGTCTAAGGCTTCTTCTCCGTCTCCTGCCTCTAACACTTCAAAGTTCTGTTTTACCAGGAAATCCCTCACCAGCTTACGCATACGGCTTTCATCGTCTACCACCAGAATTTTACGTTTTTCCATATTTGCTTCCCTCTTCTTTTTTCTATAGTTTAACGGATAAATATGTCAAATTTGTGTTCTTCTGCGATTTAATTCTGTTTTTCCAAAGCATCCAGTGCCGCTTCTCTTTCATCCAGTTCCTGTTCCCACTCTTCATATTTATTAATGATTTTCGTCTCATAATTTAAGATTGTGGTACTGCCACTGGTAAGGCTGATGGCAAACATGGCAATAATAATGATAACCAGCACAATATTCACAGAAAGTAAGATGCGGCAGCGCTTCTGTAATTTCGTTTCCTGTTGTTCCTCTGAATTTTTATCAGCATTTTCATTCTGGTGCTCACCAGATTTTTCTTTGCCAGCTACATGGTCAAGGTCTAAGCCCATATCTTTCACCGGAATACCTGGTATTTCGGATGCATCCACCCCGGGCAGTCCTTTCAGATAATCCTGCAATTCTTTTAGATAGGCATATCCTATCGGTGTATGGAACAATTCCTGAGCCATGATTCTCTGGTAGATTTCCTGTACCATCTCTGGATTATCCATATTCATATTATCATGTATGTACTGGATTCCTTCCACTTCCTTTTTGGCCAATTTTGCCTGTTCTTCATTTTCAAATACGAATCCACTTACTTCCCAGACTTTGCCATCTAATTCTTTTTGTTCCATATTTCCTCCTGCAATTTACAATCCCAGAAAAGTCTTTTTATAAAATGGTGCAACCTCACCAATCAGCTCCATTGCCTTTTCGTCTGCTTCATGCATATCAAGACGCATATAGCCAAGGGACGGCTTTACAGCTTCAGCAATTCCTTCAAAGACGCTCTTTCTCTCACCCTTAAACTCTACAACCAGCAAATAACTAATGTCATCCTTACGTTCAATCTTCGTTACCAGATATGCTTTCTTGATATTCTTCTGTTTCTTCATATATTCACTGAGTATCTGTTTCAGTTCATCCGCCTCTGCAATTGGCTCACCAACAAACACACCCGTTTTCTTTTCAACAAGATTGCCAGATGCCATCTCAGCTTCCTGCCTCTTATATCGTTTGAAATAACCTATAATAATTTTCTTCCGGTTCTCTTCTACCCGAAGTTCCATACTGCCCGGATTGATTACAAAATCTCGCTCTCCTGCAATCTTCATCAGCTGGTCAAAACTGACTTTCTGTCCCTTCCATTCCTTTACATTATAAATCTTCTGGAAACTCTGCCAGTCTGTATACACCGGCATCCACTGTGCTCCATTGCTATCCTGTAACAATGCAAACTGAAGGGCTGTTCCCTTTTTTCCGTCTGCATCCTTTTCTTCCTTCGGGTCCTCTACCACTTTTACCGGACATAAAAATTCCCCTCGGACTACCTCTTTTAACATACGGTCACATAAGAACTGCTCCGCACGTTTCCACTGTTCATCTTTCTTTTCTTCAAATAAAATCTGTCTGTGTCTTGCCATTGCAAGAATCAGAGCCGGATTTACGACCGGAATCTGTGCTTTGGAAAGCTCGGAAAAATCCGGTGGTGGAAGCAAGTCATCTCTTTTTAATCTGCAGGAATAGCTTCCCACATCCAGTATCAGATCTTCCATACCCCACCAGTGGAGGTTTGCCCAGAAGAACATCTGCTTGTCTCCTCTGATTCCTTTTAATTCCAGTTCTACATTCTGCTCTTTATAATGTTCTATTGCCTTTTGGGCAAATTCTTTCGTTGAAAAGATTAATACACTTCCGTCCCCCATAACACGCGGGTAACCGGTATGCTTGTCCCATGCGCAGTAAAGCTCTTTGCATCCCTTTATTTTATCTGCCAGAATCTTGTTAAACACTTCTATCTTCTTTAAAAAGTTATCTGCCACAAAGGTTTTCTTCTTATGATGTACTTCTGCAGAACGAATCAGAAATTCCAGTTCCTCTAAAGTAAGCTTTGCAAGCTCCTGCTCATCCGGCATTTCATAATTCAAAAGATGGGTCTCTAATAATTCTTCTTTACGCTCTTTACTAATTTCCATGTTCTTCTCCTATATCTTTCCTTAAAACAATCACGTTATTTCTATTTTAATATAAAAATGCTATAAAGTAAAATAGAATCCTTCCGGATTCTACTTTATCTTTCACGCAGTTTACATCAGTTCTTCAATGACTCCTGTTTCATTGTATTTTCTGCAGTCAATGACACGCTGATTGGAAGAACCTTTGAATTTTAATGTAATATCATATAGCTCTGCCACATAAGGGCCATCCACCAGCACATCGATTAAGGATAATAATTCTTTCGTATCCTCGGTATATCTTCTTCCCTCCGGTACCAAATCCTTATCCAGTACATATCCGGTATATGCCCATATGTCTTTTTCCGGATGTTCCGTCCGCACCCGCTTGATAAACGGAAGCAGTGCATGCTGGTTTTCCGGTTCAAAAGGGTCTCCTCCCAAAAGAGTCAGTCCCTTGATATAGGGAGATTCCAAAGATGCAAGAATTTCATCTTCTACTTCTTTTGTAAATTCTTCTCCATTTTTAAAGTCCCATGTTTCCGGTTGAAAACACTCTTTACAGTGGTTCCGGCAGCCGGATACAAACAGCACCGTTCTTACACCGGTGCCGTTCGCAATATCATTATATTTAATCGCTGAATAATGCATTTTCTTTTCACTTTCTTTTTATAAGTGAAGTACACGCTCCTTGATTTCCTGGGTTCTTCCCTGATTCCAGAACTGGGAACCAATATAACCACAGGTACGTCTTGCCACGTTCATCTTATCCTGGTCACGGTTGTGGCAATGCGGGCACTCCCATACTAATTTTCCATCATCATCTTTTACAATCTGAATCTCACCATCATAGCCACATACCTGGCAGTAATCGCTCTTGGTATTTAACTCTGCATACATGATATTCTCATAGATGAATTTCATTACAGATAAAACAGCATCCAGATTATCCTGCATATTCGGAACTTCCACATAGCTGATTGCTCCACCCGGTGAAAGTGCCTGGAACTGGGATTCGAATTTCAGTTTGGTAAATGCATCGATATTTTCGGTTACATGCACATGATAGCTGTTGGTAATGTAATTCTTATCGGTAACACCCGGAATAACTCCGAAACGTTTCTGTAAACATTTTGCGAATTTATAAGTGGTAGACTCAAGCGGTGTTCCATATACGGAGAAATCAATATTTTCTTTCTCTTTCCACTCCTTGCAGGCATCATTTAACCGTTGCATTACCTTTAAGGCAAATGGTGTTGCTGCCGGGTCGGTATGTGGTTTTCCAGTCATATATCTGGTACATTCGCAAAGTCCTGCATAACCCAGTGAAATAGTAGAATATCCACCATATAAAAGCTTGTCTATGGTCTCGCCTTTTTTCAGACGGGCAAGTGCTCCGTACTGCCAGAGAATCGGTGCCACATCAGAAGGTGTTCCCTTCAGGCGGTTATGACGCGCCATCAATGCACGGTAGCAAAGGTCCAAACGCTCATCAAATAGCTTCCAGAATTTTTCAAAATCTCCGCCGGAAGAGCATGCCAGATCTACCAGATTCAAGGTTACCACGCCTTGATTGAAACGACCGTAGAACTTTGGCTTGCCATCTTCATCATGATATACGGTAAGGAAGGAACGGCAGCCCATACAGGTATAGCAGTTGCCATCTTTTAATTCCTTCATTTTCTTCTCAGAAATATAATCCGGAACCATACGCTTTGCAGTACATTTTGCTGCTTTCTTGGTCAGATAATAGTATTCCGAATCCTCATGGATATTATCCTCTTCCAATACATAAATCAACTTTGGAAATGCCGGTGTAATCCATACGCCATCCTCATTCTTAACACCCTGATAACGCTGGTCTAGCACTTCCTCTATAATCATGGCAAGGTCTTTTTTCTCCTGCTCATTCTTTGCTTCGTTCAGATACATGAACACGGTTACGAATGGGGACTGTCCGTTGGTAGTCATCAGGGTTACTACCTGATACTGGATAACCTGTACGCCCCGCTCGATTTCCGCATGAAGTCTTCTTTCCACAATGCTGTTAATCTTCTCTTCGCTCAGTTCCACATCGCTCTCTTTTAATGTCTGCACCAGCTCTGCATGAATTTTCTCGCGGCTGATCTGGACAAATGGTACTAAATGTGCCAGTGAAATACTCTGTCCGCCATACTGGGAGCTTGCCACCTGAGCAATAATCTGGGTTGCAATATTACATGCTGTAGAAAAAGAATGTGGCTTGTCAATTCTGGTTCCGCTGATAACGGTTCCGTTCTGTAACATATCCTCTAAATTTACCAGATCACAGTTATGCATATGCTGTGCAAAATAATCTGCATCATGGAAATGGATAATTCCCTGTTCATGTGCCTCTACAATATCCTCCGGGAGAAGGAATCTTCTGGTAATATCCTTACTCACCTCACCAGCCATATAGTCACGCTGCACGCTGTTTACGGTTGAATCCTTGTTGGAATTCTCCTGTTTTACTTCTTCATTATTACATTCAATCAGACTTAAAATCTGTTCATCCGTAGAGTTGGATTTACGTACCAGGGCACGTTTATAGCGGTAAGTAATGTATTTCCGGGCAACAGAAAAAGCCCTCTTGTCCATTAGCTGATCCTCCACTAAGTCCTGAATATCTTCTACATTCAGGGCATGGTTGGCATCCTTACAGGAATCCTCTATATATTGTGCAATCTCCTTAATCTGGTCTGCAGTCAATCGTTCCGCTTCCACCACCTCATGGTTCGCTTTATTAATTGCAATAATAATTTTTGAAATGTCAAAAACAGCCTCTGCGCCGCTTCTTTTAATGATTTTCATTGAAATCCTCTCCCATAAAAAAATAGTCTATTCGCATAAAATCGGCACAAAACTGTACTAGATTTTGTGTCGAATCTCTTCAACGCATATACAGTATACCATATCTTGTGTTTTACGCAAGGGAAATATACAAGATTCATGAAATTTTTTCAGAAAAATTTTTTTAGAATTTAACGCTTTTTTCATAATCTGGACAATTATTTTTCACAAAATCCGGGTATACTACAAATATCAATAGAGAACAGGTTCATCCCCCAATGTCTTGTCTCTCTATTTGATAAAACTTTTTTCATAAATTTTCATAACTCCCCTTTGTACCCCCGCAGTGCTGTGGGGGTATTACCTTTGTAAAACCATTTTTCAGACTGTAAAAACCCCGTCTCAAATATCAATGCGATATCGAAACGGGGCTTACTTCATTTTTAATCTATTTTTTAGAAATCTACTTCTGTGTCATAGTAACAGCATTTCAGCAGTTTTTCCATTTCTTCCTGACTTGGCTGTCTTGGGTTGGAGCCGGTGCAGGCATCCAAAATTGCATTGGCTGCAATCTCAGGCAGTCTCTCTAAGAATACTTCTTCCGGTACAAAGCCCTGCTCAGCCGGATAGCTGTCCGGTCCGTAGTTCTTAATACAGTGCGGAATATTCAAGTCATCATTCATCTTACGCAGGTACTGGATTAAAAGTGCGACTTTCTCGTCCAGTGTCTCTCCGCCAAGCTTCATAAAGTCTGCAATCACACCATAACGTTTCTTTGCAGTCTCATCCTTAGCATTAAATGCAATGACCTTCGGCAGATACATGGCATTGGCTGCGCCATGGATAATATGTGCACCGTAGTCGGCAAATGCGGCACCGGTCTTATGTGCCATAGAATGTACGATTCCAAGCAGTGCATTGGAGAATGCCATTCCAGCCAGACACTGGGCATTGTGCATGGCATCACGTTTTGCCATATCTCCGTTATAGGAATCAATCAGATCATGCTGAATCATTTCGATAGCATGGAGTGCCAGCGGGTCTGTAAAATCACTGTTGGCAGTTGAAACATACGCTTCAATGGCATGTGTCATCGCATCCATTCCGGTATGGGCTACCAGCTTCTGCGGCATGGTCTCTGCCAGTTCCGGGTCAACGATTGCTACGTCCGGTGTAATCTCAAAATCCGCAATCGGATATTTGATTCCCTTCTCATAATCCGTAATAATAGAAAATGCAGTTACTTCTGTTGCAGTTCCTGAGGTAGAAGAAATTGCACAAAAATGTGCTTTCTTTCTTAATTTCGGAATTCCAAATACCTTACACATGTCTTCAAAGGTAATATCCGGATATTCATATTTAATCCACATTGCTTTCGCAGCATCAATTGGAGAACCACCACCGATTGCTACAATCCAGTCCGGCTTGAACTTCTCCATAGCGGCAGCACCCTTCATCACGGTCTCAACAGATGGATCCGGTTCAATTCCTTCAAACAGTTCCACTTCCATACCTGCTTCTTTCAGATATGCCTCTGCTTTATCCAGGAAACCAAACCGTTTCATGGAGCCTCCACCAACACAGATCATTGCGCGCCTTCCTTCAAAGTTCTTCAGTGCCTCCAATGCACCTTTGCCGTGATATAAATCTCTTGGTAATGTAAATCTCTGCATTCGTAATACCTCCTTGATAATCATTGTATGTTTACTGATATATTTTTATCATAACACAATAATATACAAAAGGTAACTGGATTTTTCTTGTTTTTTGTGAATTTTTTATAAAATTTGGTTATATTTTCCTCTTACTCTGTTGTTTCAGCAGCAGCCGCATCCTGCACCAGCGGATTCGTATCCCGGGTGGTATCAGCTGCCGTCTTTCCTGTCCTGTTGCTTACTGCCTTGCTGATTTCTTTCACCTTATCTGTCGTTTCATAATCCTCTACATCAAATAAATAGCGGTGCAGCAAATCTACATTGGTCTCCAAATCCGTTGGTACAACTACTGCTCCGATGGATTTTTCCATCATCTTGGTGTCTAACTGAAATGGCCAGCCCTGGGTATCTGCAAGCTCATACTCTTTGACATGGGCTGCAAGTCCCAATATTTCTGTGGTAGAAAGGCTGGTAGAAATGTCCGGAAACAGCTTGTCTACCAAATCATTTAAAGTAAGGATGTCTGCCTGCTTTGCTTTTTCTACAATCTTTCCTACTACAATACGCTGGCGCTCGGTCCGGCGGAAATCGTCTCCGCCGCTCATTCGGTCGCGGCAATAGGCAAGTGCCTGTATTCCATTGACCTGCTGCACGCCCGGTCCGGAAACCGGCTTGCCATGGGTTCCCATGACTTCATTCATTTCATCAATCCAGATGTGCATATTGCTGGCTTCTTCCTTGGTAATATCCAACTCTATTCCACCTAATGCATCCACAACTTCCATTACCGCATTGAAGTCTACGGATACATATTCGGTAATATTCAAATCCAGATTCTTATTTAACGCCGCTACTGCACCGGTCGGTCCTCCCTTGGCATAAGCTGCATTCAGTTTCCGCAGGCTGTCTTTATCATCTACTGCCAGAAAGGAATCCCGGTATACGGATACAAGCTTCACTTCCTTGGTATCATCGTTGATACTGGCAATCATGATACAGTCGCTGTTTCCGCTTTCATAATTTCCACTGCTCCGGTTGTCAATTCCAAAGATAGCTATATTGGTATAATTATCTAACACTTCCTGGGTCTCGCTGTCTATATTAATATTCAGTTTCTTCGCGTCTAAGGAACCGGTATTATTGATTTTATTCAGCTTACTCATTACATAAAATACTACCAGCAAAATGAGTATCACTAATACTTCTACAATAAAAAGTATCAGTTTTCTCTTTCTTCTCTGCTTTTTTCCAACCTTCTTTTTCGGACCTGTCTTCGCCTTCTGCTTTTCCATGCCCATAGTTCCTCCTTACTTTGATATACTTATACTCCTTAATCCGGACTGTTTTTCCGCAGCCCATTAATTCAAATATATCTTACTGGAATTGGTTGGTCAATGTCTCACAGACAACCTTAAGAATCGGTTCCATAAATTTAACGAAATCTTAAGGTTTCGTATTAATCAAAAGCAGAACTCTTTCCATTATACCAATGATCCCACATGGCATCATTTACCACAACATACTGTCCGTTATAAATTGCAATGGCATGGGTACCGCCATCCAGTGTACAGCCAATAATAAGGAGTTCATCCTCATAGCCATCTACATCATAGGTAACTTCTTTGATAATCTGTGTCATATCCCAGTCTGCATAAATCGTTCCCTTGACACCGTCAATCCAGCAGGTTGCCTTTACCGGCTCGTCCCAGAATTCAAAATAGTCTTTATCATTATGCACGGAACTTGGAAGCACAGATTCCGGAATATCAGCATATTTTTCACTTCCATTTTCATCCTCTGGTGCATCCGTTGTCTCTGTATCCTCAACCACGCCATCTATTGGCTGGTCTGCATTTACCGGAACTTCTTCTACTGCCGGAACATTTTCCTGTGCGGTCGCATTTTTATCATTTGATTTATTGTAGCTGATGACACCAACTGTCACTGCACTTGCTATAGATGCCGTTGCCACGATTCCAATTACCGCTTTTCCAGCTGCAGTTGACAAAAATGATATCTTTCTTGCTGTGCCTGCGGCTTTTACCGCTGTTGAGGCTGCAGTTTTTCCTGCACCATATGTACTCTTTGCTATACTTTTTCTACATTCACTTAATAAAAGCTGGGTGGATGGCTCTGCCGCAGATACAACCATTTCCTTTTTCAACAGATACAGCAGTAACGGCATTGGTGCAACACTGTAAAGCTTGTATCCCCTCTTCTGCAGTTCCTCTGCCTTTGTCTTGATATTATTCCTGCCATAACGCAGTCTTGATTTCACTGTAGCTTCCGGGCAGCCCAGCTGTTCTGCAATTTCTTTTGTGGTAAGTCCCTCTAATTCAAAGGCAATTACAACCAGACGCTGCTCGTCAGACAATGCATCGATCAGCTCATGCACCAGCTGTCTGGTCTCTTCTTTCGTATATTCTAATTCCGGCTCATTTTCCCAGACGCTTACTGCCTGGTCCATGATTTCTGCATCTTCTTCCTCACCACTTTCCATGCGTAAATCCAGCGGTGTATGATTGCGTTTTTCCAGTTCATTTTTTGCTGTATTTACCACAATCTGTGCTAACCAGGAATCAAATTTTTCCGGTTCTTTTAGTTTATCCAGATTTTTCCACGCCCGTATGTATGCTTCCTGCAAAACATCTTTTGCTGCCTCTTCATCTTTCACATATTTTAAAGCCAGATAATATTTATTATTTTTTGTTGTATCATAAAGAAATTCAAATCCCATCGAATCTCCATTACATGCTTTTTCAACTGCCTGTGTATATGTCATTTTCTTTTCCTTCTTTCTTCCTTATTTCTCATGTGTTTTTCCTATAACGCCTGGTCTTTTAAAATTTTAACAGAAACAGCTCTTCCACCGCAAGCACATTTCCATCTTCTTTTCTCACCAGTCATGACTGTCAATATACTCATTTAAAGCTGCTTCTGCCTCCGGTCCATAGGCATTGCAGGATAACGTTCCACCACTGTTTTCACTTTCGTCCAGTGCAAAATTTTCCACTGCATACCAGACACCCTGATATACATATATGGCACAGGCACCTTTTACATAGGAAGATAACATATAGTTATTGTGATGACCGGTTGAGTAAAACCACTGCATGTGGATTCTATATGCGCTTCCCGCAGAATTTAATGCTATGTTTTCTCCATAATTGCCACAGCCATTATGGGAAAAATCTGATACAATTGCCTGTGCTCTCTGGCATGCAAAATTGTATATGTCCTCATCCCAGGTAAGTGCATTGAGGCCTGCTACTGTTCTCTCTGCATTCACATAAGACCACACCTCTTCGGCCGCACTTCTGTCAAAACCATCCGGATGAACCTCCGGCATATCAATCCATGTTCCTTCATTGACATCATATATCATTCCGTTATGTAGCGGCTTATTTGAATCGGTTGTATCTGCTACTGTTGTATTCTTTTTCTTACCGCTTTTATTTTTATTTGACTGGTCTGTCTCCCCAGTCTTTCCTTGCTCTGTTCCCGTCTCATTTTCTCCCTCTGTGTTTTCTTCCGCTGTATCTTCTTCTGCCCCAAGTTCCGGTTCTAAATTTGCAGTTTCTTCTGTCTTCTGCGCCAATCTGACTGTTTCAATAGCTGTTTCTGCAGCATTTTCTACTATAACTTTTACCCTCTTCTGTGGTGTTTTCTCTGCTACTTTTTCTTTTTCCGTAGTTGGACTTCCCTTTGCTTCTGTCACATTGCTACATCCTGTTAAAGCGATTGTTGCTGCCATCAGGACAGCAAGTGCAATATATCCAGGTTTTCTCATTTTCATCCTAATCTTTCACCTTCCTTTTTGCGATTTGTTCTGTTCATAATCTGTTTGCGAACCGAGCAATCCGTATCCTCATTCATTTCAAAATTCTGCATGTCCTTATGCATCAGCAGCACAAACCATTTTATTATGTTTTTCATCTGTCCTTCCTCCCTTCTATTAAGTAAGACAGGAGGGAGCGGAAAAAAGATTTAAATTTTCCAAAAATTTTCAAAAAAATAAGAGCAGTCTGTGAAACCACTCTCATTGCTGTTACCAAGCATCCATAAGAAGCTGCCCGTGCAGGTTTTGTAGATTAATATTTTTTTGTATTCTTTTCTGAATTATATTGGTATGTTTATTTAAATTTTATACTGCATGAAATTGTCATTATGCACAAATCCAAAATCGGTATATAACTTGACTCCCATATCAGATGCCGTAATTTGTACTGTTCCACATCCATATTCCCTGGCATCATTTACAACACGGGATAACAATTCCTTAGCTATCCCCTTTCTTCTATAATCCGGATTCGTAAACATACTGGACAATAAACCAATTTTGCCACTAGGGCATCCGAAATATGGCGGTTTCTCTACGAATGACATTCCACTTGTTCCAACAATATTTTCCCCATCAAACGCAAGCCATGATACAAATGTTCCATCCTTCATATGACGCGTATAGTACTCTTTCAGCGCAGGAAACAAATCTATTTTCTCTTTTGCTCCTTCTTCTCTTAGCTGATTTATTCTCATATTGATAAAAATGTTAAGTTCTTTTTCTGTAAGTCTTTTATATTCTATTGGCATATTGTTCTCCTTGACTTTTATGTGTATATTTTAATTAATAAAAGCAATCATGTAACAAAACGCAAAATGAGAACAACTTTCGCCATTCTCATTTCCACATAATTTCAATTACTAATCTTCTATACTATCTTTTGTATCTTGGATTAAATCGCTGAGAATTTTTTTAGCATTTTCAATGTCATTATTCTCAAATTCCTTTTCCATTGCCTCTAATTGTCTCATAAGATTTCGCAGATAAGCTTTAAAAATTGCCTTATGTTCATTACTCACTTATTACCACCACCTTTCGTTATTTTATATCACCCAACAGCAAAGTTCTCAAATCAGGGTATCGGCATAATAAGGTACTTTGTTTTATAACTCTACAAATTAACAAAGCTCTCAAACTATACCACAAGACCAATGAGAAAAGGCGAAGTTTTACATCTTTCTGAATTAACAAAGCTCTCAAACAGCATTGTAGTTGCTAATGTATGTGCAGGAGTTTTACATCTTTCTGAATTAACAAAGCTCTCAAACAAATAGAGTCTTTGTTCCACTAAATTTAAGTTTTACATCTTTCTGAATTAACAAAGCTCTCAAACAGTCTTGGATGGGGTGATAACCAAGGTATTGTTTTACATCTTTCTGAATTAACAAAGCTCTCAAACGGAACGCTTTTAGGTATGCTGGGAATAACTGTTTTACATCTTTCTGAATTAACAAAGCTCTCAAACGGCGGACATATGGCAGAAGCAGCAGAAAATGTTTTACATCTTTCTGAATTAACAAAGCTCTCAAACAAGATTCACACCTCAGATGCTTCGGGAATGGTTTTACATCTTTCTGAATTAACAAAGCTCTCAAACAGTGGTCGTACCTTGTTAAAATTTAGATGGTTTTACATCTTTCTGAATTAACAAAGCTCTCAAACGCATATCCTTCTGGATGTATTCCGTTTTTCGTTTTACATCTTTCTGAATTAACAAAGCTCTCAAACTGCTTTTGCTTTTGCTTTCTTTGCAGTTGAGTTTTACATCTTTCTGAATTAACAAAGCTCTCAAACTGATAATGCCTTGAAGTAATCAGTGTATTCGTTTTACATCTTTCTGAATTAACAAAGCTCTCAAACGCGTCACGCTGGCAACCTTAAAGAGTTAGGGTTTTACATCTTTCTGAATTAACAAAGCTCTCAAACGAGCGTTTAGGATTTAAGTCTACAAGAAACGTTTTACATCTTTCTGAATTAACAAAGCTCTCAAACTGTTTCGATGTCGAAACAAAAAATATCATTGTTTTACATCTTTCTGAATTAACAAAGCTCTCAAACCTAATAGGCGTATTTGTAACATGCAAAATAGTTTTACATCTTTCTGAATTAACAAAGCTCTCAAACAAGCTCCGCAACGGCTTCCCGCCTGCCCTGTTTTACATCTTTCTGAATTAACAAAGCTCTCAAACGATGCCGGCTCGGATGGGTGGCATAAGTTGTTTTACATCTTTCTGAATTAACAAAGCTCTCAAACCCTAGAGTATATGACGAGGGCATGAGACAGTTTTACATCTTTCTGAATTAACAAAGCTCTCAAACTGCGTACCAAATTATATTAAGATGGATTAAGTTTTACATCTTTCTGAATTAACAAAGCTCTCAAACCCGGAGATTGCCGCAGTATTGGAAAAATACGTTTTACATCTTTCTGAATTAACAAAGCTCTCAAACGATACATACAAGGTATCAAAC
>ENA-ORUI01001384-ORUI01001384.1-human-gut-metagenome-genome-assembly--contig:-NODE-1384-length-24728-cov-5.798444_pt1 | contig 24728 bp, 21 predicted proteins | sample MGYA00242078_ERZ509205 | MGnify/ENA primary metagenome ERZ509205 (study PRJEB26280, sample SAMEA2338828) | human gut metagenome | biome: human gut; feature: human-associated habitat; material: faeces... | reverse complement strand
GGGTCTGCAGCGCCTTTGAGCAGGTGCAGCAGAACGGCATCGACCCGGAAATTTTCCAGCGGGTCAAAAAGGCGACCTATGGCCGCTATCTGGGGCTGTTCAGCCGCCCGGATTCGCTGGCGAGCGCGATGACCAACTGTCATTTTGCGGGCATCAGCGTCTATGATCTGGTCGAGATGGTGGCAAACTGCACCCGGCAGCAGCTGGAGCAGCGCCTGCGGGAGGACTTCTCCACCGGGAACAGCTGCCTTTCGATCGTGATGGCATAAAAAAGAATAAGGAGCAATTTTTCATGGAACAGACAGCAAACACCGTTTCCTTCCCCGGATTGGGGCTGGATTTTGAGGTAAACAGAGTGGCCTTTTCGATTGGGGACCTGCCGGTATACTGGTACGGCATCCTGATCGCGCTGGGCTTTATTTTGGCGATTTTGTACGTCAGCCGCCGCGCCAGGGAGTTTGGCGTGGACGCCGACCGGATGCTCGACGTCATTTTGGGCGGCGCCATCGGCGGCATTGTGGGAGCCAGAGCCTACTATGTGATCTTGCAGTGGGACTACTATGGACAGAATCTTAGCCAGATCTTCAACACCCGCAGCGGCGGCATGGCCATCTATGGCGGACTCATCGGCGGCGTGCTGATCGGCCTTTTGATGAAAAATACGATGTACCGCGGCAATCCGGTGCCCTTTGTGATGGAGTTGCCCAATTACCGGCTGCCCTCGCCCCGCAGCGTGGGCCAGCTGATGTGGGAAAAAGCCAAGGACTTTTTGACCCGCGCCTTCACCGTGATCTTTGTTGCAACCATCATCATTTGGTTCCTGCAGACTTTTGACACCCGTCTGAACGTGGTGGTGGACAGCAGCCAGAGCCTGCTTGCCCTGCTGGGCGGCCTGATTGCGCCGGTTTTGGCCCCGCTGGGCTTCGGCGATTGGCGAGTGAGCACGGCCCTCATCACCGGCTTTACCGCCAAGGAAACGGTGGTGAGCACCCTGGCCGTGCTGACGGGGGCTTCCATCAGCACCCTGCCCCAGACCCTGAGCAGCCTGTTCACCCCGTTCAGCGCGCTGGTGTTCCTGGTGTTTACCCTGCTATATACGCCCTGCGTGGCAGCGATTGCCGCCGTGCGACGTGAGGCGGGTCCCCGCCGCGCCGCCGTGCAGGTGTGCGTGCTGCAATGCGCTATTGCATGGGCCGTGGCATTTGTGGTAAAATTGGTTGGGACTTTGATGGGCCTAGCCTGAGTGCCGGGCCGAAGGTTCCCTGCGCGGCTGAGGCCGTGCAGACCAGAAAAGAGGGTACGGTAAATGAACATTCAAAGCATTCTGGTGCTGGCAGGGCTGTTTGCCCTGGCAGTGGTCTGGATCTCCAAGCAGGGCGGCTGGAAAGGCGAAGGCTGCGGCGGCAACTGCGCCTCCTGCCACCAGCACTGCGATACTCCGGAAAAGAAAAAGCACTGACTTCAATGCCCCCGGATGGCTGTCCGGGGGCATTTTGCGTCACAGGGCACCGTAGCGGGCGGCAAAAACGGCTACGGTGCTCAGCAGATCGAGCTGGGCTTTCTGGTAGGTGGTGCGTCCGATGCAGAGCCGCTCCAGCACATCCTCCTCCTTGCGGCGCTCCAGGTAGCGCAGCTGGAGCAGGCCTGCACGGATGGGGTCGGCGGTGCGGTAATACTCCTGCGTCTGCTGGATGGCCCGGGCCCAGCCCCAATTGGCCGGGCTGCGGGCCCACTGGCGGGTACCGTAGTTCTGCAGGGCCTCCCGGGTCTTTCTGCGCTGTTCAGCGGTCATCACGCCGCCCCCTTTCTTTGGCACATCCGGGTGCCCGGGCCAAAGAAGCAGGCATCCCGCTGTTCCATGGTCAGCCCCAGCATGGCAGAAAGACGGTCGGCTTCGCTGACTTTGAAATCGCTCTCGTCGTTCAGCTTCTGATGCAGGGCGCTGCTGCTGATGCCCAGCACCCGTGCCACATGGCCCAGCTTGAGGCCCTGGCTTTCAATGTAGGCGCGGATCTGTGTGGTATTTGTCATCAAAGGTTCTCCTTTCATCTGGATCTCTGCGTGTCGTTTCACAATCTTTGGTTGTATTATAGTTCGACGTTGATTTTTTGTCAACTATTTTACCAAAATCGCGCGAAAATCGTTGATTTTTAAGAACTTTTCTGATATACTCACGGCAGAACATTCTTTTTCAGGAAAAGCGAGGTCTCTGCCATGTCAGAACTTTCCCGCCGTATCTTACAGCGTCGGCTCGAGCTGGGGCTCTCTCAGGAAGAGCTTGCCCAGCGGATGGGCTACCGCTCCAAATCCTCCATCACCAAGCTGGAAAAAGGGGTCAACGACATCCCGCAGTCCAAGGTGGAGGAGTTTGCCGCTGCATTGGAGACCACCCCCGCATGGCTGATGGGGCTGGAAAACACTGCGTTTGTCCCGCCGGGGTTTGAGCCCCTGCCCGAAATGGTGCGGGTACCGCTGGTGGGCAGCATTGCCTGCGGCTCCCCCATCACCGCCGAACAGAACATCGAATGCTACATCGGCGTTCCTGCCGCATGGCACGCCGACTTTGCCCTGACCTGCCACGGCAGCAGCATGGCCCCCACCATCTGCGATGGTGACATCGTCTGCATCCGCTGCCAGCCCGAGGTGGAGCAGGGCGAGATCGCCGCCGTGCGGATCGGCGACGAGGCCACCTTAAAGCATTTTCACCGGCAGGGCGACACCGTTATGCTTCTGGCCGACAACGCCGCCGTCTGCCCGCCCATGATCTATGCCGGGCCACAGTTGAACGAGATCCAGATCGAGGGCAGAGCCGTGGGCTTCTGCAGAGGTTTATAATATGAGCAACGAAACCATGACCCTGAAGGTCATCGCACACATCCACACCGCCTTCCCCACCAAGTTTGGCATCCCCCGGCAGAGCGGGCTGGTGGACGGCCTGCGGGGCGAGATCATCTTCACCCCGGAATACCGCAACGCCGATGCCCTGCGCGGACTGGAGGATTTCAGCCACATCTGGCTGGTGTGGCAATTCTCCGGCGCGGTGCGGGAGAGCTGGTCTCCCACCGTCCGGCCCCCGCGCCTGGGCGGCAACACCCGGATGGGCGTGTTTGCCACCCGCTCCCCCTTCCGGCCCAATCCGCTGGGCCTTTCCAGCGTCAGGCTGGAGGCCATCGAGCATCGCCCCGAGGTGGGCCCGGTGCTCATCGTGCGGGGCGCAGACCTGATGGACGGCACCCCCATCTACGACATCAAGCCCTACATCCCCTACGCCGACTGTCACCCGGACGCGGCGGCAGGCTTCACGGCCCAAACCCAGACGCACAAGCTGCAGGTCGAATGCCCGCCGGAGCTGTGGGAGACCGTGCCCGCCGCCGAGCGGGATGGCCTGCGGGGCGTGCTGGAAAACGACCCCCGTCCCTCCTACCAGCACGACCCGGAACGGGTATACGGAATGGAATTTTCGGGATTGGAAGTCCATTTTGTCGTAGATGGTGCTGTTCTGACCGTGACCGGCATCACCCGCCGCTGAGAGGTGCTGCCGTGGAACTGCGTACCATCAACACCTTTTTGCATATTGCGGAGCTGCACAGCTTTTCCCGTGCGGCACGGGAGCTGGGGTATTCCCAGTCAGCAGTCTCCGCGCAGGTGGCCCAGCTGGAAGCCGAATTGGAAACGCCGCTCTTCGACCGGGTGGGCAAAACGGTCCGCCTGACCGATGCCGGGCAGACCTTTCTGACCTATGCCCGCTCCCTGCTGGCCACTGCCGAGCAGGCCAAAGCGGCCCTGCAGCCTGCCCGGCAGGTCAGCGGTACCCTGCGGGTGGCACTGGCGGATTCGGTCTGCAGCACCTTTCTGCCCGACCTGCTGCAGCGGTATCACGCCCTCTGCCCGCTGGTGGAGCTGGTGCTCCGCACCGCCACCGACGATGAGATGCTCCAGATGCTGGGTTCCAATCAGATCGACCTGGCTTACACGCTGGACAAGCCGTTGCTGCAGCCCAGCTTTGTGCTGGCTGTGGATGAGCCGGAGCCTATCTGTGTGGTGGCCCCCGCCGGGCACCCATTGGCCGGGCAGGCAGAGGTCACGCTGCAGGAACTGGCCGGGCAGGAGTTCCTGCTGACCGAGCGGGGCATGAGCTACCGCGATGCCCTCGACCAGTGCATGGCGGCGCAGGGGCTGGCCATCAAGCCCTTCCTCGAGCTGGGCAGCGCTTCCCTGCTCTGCCAGATGGTCGAGCACGGCATGGGGCTTTCCTTCCTGCCCGAGTACATCGTGCAGAATGCCCTTGCCGCCGGAACGCTGTCCCGCCTGAATGTCCCCGCCTGCCGCGTGGAGATGCGGCGGCAGCTGTTCTACCACAGGGATAAATGGCTCACCCCCCAGATGAAAGCGTTCATCGCGCTGGTGCAGAGATAAAGAAAAACAAGCCTTTCCGTTGGTGTCACACTGTGAGGTGCACCACACGGAAAGGCTTATTTCTTCGTTACTTTTTCAACAGGTCGGAAAGGCACTGCACCGTCCGGCCATGGTAGCCGGTGACGGTCTCGGCGTGGAGCAGGCTGCTCAGGACGCTTTCCTCCACACACTCAGCCACTGCCCGGAACAGCGGGTTGATGGCATCATCGTGGAGCATCTCCATGGGCAGGAGGGCTTTGTCCGAGTAATGCGGCATCCGGTTGGCCGTGGTAAAGGCCAGAACGATCTCACCCGAACCGTTGCCGCAGGCACTGCCGGTGCGGGAAAGCCCCACCAGCGCCCGGTGGCAGAGCCGCCGCAGCTGGCGCTCGCTCAGGGGGATATCCGTTGCCAGCACCGTGATGATGGAGCCCTTGTCCTCATGGGGCGGGATGCGGGCCTCCAACAGCTCGTGGATGGGTGTGCCCGCCACGATGAGGTCATCGAAGGTGGCATGATTGGAGAGCACCAGTGCCCCGATGGTGTAGGACTTACCGTCCAGCTCCACCAGCCGGGAGGCAGAACCGATGCCGCCTTTCAGCCCGTGGCAGCGCATTCCGCGTCCGGCACCCACTGCACCCTCGGCGAAATCAGCTTTACAGTCTGCCAGAGCGGCAGCCACATGCGCCTCGGTGACATGCAGGCCCCGGATATCGTTCAGGCCGCAGTCGTTGCACTCGCAGACGACCGGGTTCACACTGCCGGTGGTCTCGCAGATATCGGGGTTGCGCTCCAGCATATATTTGACCAGCGCCGTCTCCACGGTGCCCACACTCAGGGTGTTGGTAAACAGGATGGGGGTCTCCAGCGTGCCCAGCTCATCGATCTGGACAAGGCCGGTGGTCTTGCCGAAGCCGTTGATGACATGGCAGGCCGCCAGCACCTTGTCATGGAACACATCCCCGGGGTGAGGCAGCAGCGCGGTCACACCGGTCTGGATGTCGCCATCCGCCAGTGTGCAATGGCCCACTGTCACGCCCGGCACATCACTGATCTTATTGCGCTCCCCGTGGGGCAGATGCCCCACCCGGAAACCCCATTCATTCTTATCGATTCCCATAAATACCTCTCCGTTATTGCTTTCCAATACCGCCCCTCCTGATAGGAGAGGCAGAAAAACAGTCGTGCGTAAACCTGGCTTTCCCATGGGGGAGCTGCCGCAGGCGGTTGAAGGGGTTCACCCCTCAGAGTGCTTCACGCGCTGCATCTCTCCCAGATCATAGGGGGTGTTCTGGTAGACATAGTAGTTCAGCCAGTTTTCATACAGCAGATGGGCGTGCGCGCGCCAGCGGAAGAGCGGCGGCTGACTGGGGTCATCGTTGGGGTAGTAGTTTTTGGGCACTGCAATGGGCAGACCCTTGGCAACATCCCGCTTGTACTCCGCATCCAGCGTATATTTGTCGTACTCCGGGTGGCCGATGACAAAGATCTGACGGCCGTTCTCGGTGCTCATCAGGAAAGGCCCTGCCTCATCACTCTCGGCAAGGATGCGCAGCGCACCGCAGTGGTCGATATCTTCCCGGCTCATGGCGGTGTGGCGGCTGTGGGGGGCATAGAACACCTCATCAAAGCCGCGCACCAGCGGGTTGGAGGGCCGGATGACCCGGTGCTCGAACACGCCGAACATCTTGGCAGGCAGCAGCTCCTTGCGGATGCCGTAGTGGTAGTACAGGCCCGCCTGCGCACCCCAGCAGACATGCAGGGTGGAATAGACGTTCGTCTCGCTGAAATCCATGATCTCGCACAGCTCCGGCCAGTAATCCACCTGCTCAAAATCCATGGTCTCCACCGGAGCGCCGGTGATGATCATGCCGTCGTAGCGGTTATGCTTCACCTCGTCAAAGGTCTTATAAAAGGCCTCCAGATGGGCCGCGGAGACGTGCGTTGCCTCATGGCTCACCGTCTGCAGCAGGGTCATGTGCACCTGCAGCGGCGTGTTGGCCAGCAGCCGCGCGATCTGGGTCTCGGTGGTGATCTTGGTGGGCATCAGGTTCAGGATCAAGATCTCCAGCGGGCGGATGTGCTGGGCCAGCGCCCGCTCCCGGTGCATCACAAAGATGTTCTCTTCGTACAGGGCGTCGTAGGCGGGCAGGGTCTTGGGGATGATCAGTGGCATAGTCGTCGTACTCCTTTGATGCGGAAATTGACAGCAGCCTCGCCCTCTCAGGCGCTAACGCGCCAGCTCCCCCAAAGGGGGAGCCAAGACTGCCCCGGCCTTTAGCAGCTGCTTGCGGTGGTCCTGCCAAAAGCTCCCCCCTCGGGGGAGCTGGCAAAGCCGCAAGGCTTTGACTGAGAGGGCGAGCACGCTAAAAAGTAATATCGACTTATGAACTACGCAACCATCAAATATTACGACATCGCCAACGGGCCGGGCGTGCGCACCAGCGTTTTCGTATCCGGCTGCCGCCACCACTGCCCCGGCTGCTTCAACGCCGTGGCCTGGGATTTTGCCTACGGCCAGCCCTTCGACAAGGCCACCCGCAACGAGGTATTCGCTTCCTGCCAGCCGGACTACATTGCCGGCCTCTCCCTGCTGGGCGGGGAGCCCATGGAGCCGGAGAACCAGCGGGAGCTGCTGCCCTTTATTAAAAATGTAAAGGTGCTGTACCCCAACAAGACGATCTGGTGCTACACCGGCAACAATCTGGAGCACGAGATCTGGCAGCCCGGTCCCGGGCGATGCGAGGTCACCGACGAGTTTTTACAATATATAGATGTGCTTGTGGACGGCGACTTTGTGCAGGACCAGTACGACATCAGTCTGCGCTTCCGCGGGTCGAGCAACCAGCGCATCATTGACATGAACAAGACCCGCGCAGCAGGCCGGGTCGTTTTGTGGCAGGACGACCCGATTTTTGCGGATCACAAGATGTAATGGAAAATTGCAAGGGCGGATCACATATCCGCCCGCGGGGCGTCGAGGACGCCGCCCCTTACAAACCGAAAGGCAGAACTGTAGGGTCCGCAGATGTGCGGCCCGCGGCTTTCCCGCAAGAACCCATCTGCCTTATGCGCGAGGGCCGGGCCTGCCCGGCCCCTACTGTGCAGTCACAATTAAAACAGGAGCAAAAACCATCCATCATGAGCACCACCTCAAAATCCAAAACCATGATCGAAGGGCCGCTGGCCAAACAAATTCTGCTGGTCAGCCTGCCGCTGGCCTTATCCAACCTATTACAAATTCTGTTCAACATGTCCGACGTTGCCGTTGTGGGCCGGTTCGCCGGTTCCACGGCACTCGGCTCCGTGGGCTCGACGGCGACGTTTGTCACACTGTTCACCGGCTTTCTGATCGGCTTGAGCAATGGCGTCAACGTGCTGGTCGCCCGCTTTTACGGTGCCGGACACCCCAAGGACGTCAGCAAGACCGTCCATTCGGCGCTGCTGGTCAGCCTGGCCGCCGGTGTGCTGCTGCTGTTCGTCGGCCTGTTCGGCTCGCCTGCGCTGCTGGAGCTGCTGAACACCAAGGAGGATCTGCTGCCCGGTGCGATTTTGTACCTGCGGGTCTACTTTCTCGGCATGCCGGCGCTGGCGCTCTACAACTTCGGCAACGCAGTGTTCAGCGCTATCGGTGAGACAAAAAAGCCGCTGGCCTACCTGTCGTTTGCGGGCGTGCTGAACATCCTGCTCAACCTGTTTTTCGTCATCGTCTGCAAGCTCGATGTCGCCGGTGTCGCGCTGGCCAGCACGATTGCCCAGTGCGTCTCGGCAGGGCTGATCCTGCACGCGCTGACAAAGGTCAGCGACTGCTATGCGCTGGATTTCCGCAAGGTAAGGCTGGACCTCAACATGACAAAGCGCATCCTGATGCTGGGCGTGCCCGCGGGCCTGCAAAACGCGATCTTTGCGATTGCCAACCTCTTTATTCAGGCGGGCGTCAACTCCTTCGACTCGCTGATGGTCAAGGGCAACTCCGCCGCAGCTAACGCCGACGCGATGGTTTATGACGCTATGGCGGCGTTTTACATGGCCTGCGCCAGCTTTATGAGCCAGAACTACGGCGCGGGCAAGCTGGACCGCGTCAAGAAAAGCTACTTCATCGCGCTGGCCTACTCGTTTGGCCTGGGCGCGGTGCTGGGCGGCGGGCTGCTCGTCTTTGGGCGGCAGTTCCTGGCGCTGTTCACGACCGAGAGCGCTGTCATCGACGCGGGCATGAAGCGCATTATGGTCATGGGCTGGGCCTACTGCACCTCGGCGTTCATGGACTGCACGATTGCCGCCTCCCGCGGCCTCGGCAAGACGGTAGGGCCGACGGTCATCGTAATTCTGGGGTCCTGCGTATTCCGCGTTGCGTGGGTCTACACGATCTTTGCCCACTTCCACACGATCCCGGCACTCTACCTGCTGTATCCCTGCTCCTGGGCGCTGACCGCCGCCGCAGAGATCGTCTATTTTGTGTTCAGCTACCGCCACGCCGCCCTCTGTCTGCAGGAGCGCGATGCGCTGGCGCAGCTGTGAGAGCAGGGGAGAGGGCTGCTGTCATTTGCTGCATATCCAAAAAAATTGCTAAAACAGTCTGTCATGTATTTTTTATATATCAGATATACAGAAAATACTTTTTACATACACCACTCCCACGTGTATAATAGTCGATGCAAGTAAAAGAGGAGTGGAAAGGTATGCAGTATACGGATCTGACAAGGAAGGAATTGCAGCGCGAGTATAGCCGCCTGACACGGAAGTACACGGACTTTATCCGCCAGCCGGTGGAGCTGGACCTGACAACGGAGGATCCGCTGCCGGGCTGCGCGAACCGCCGTGCGGTGAAGCATTTTGGCACTGTGCTGGACAAGGAGCTGCGCGATACCGGCGCAGCCCACCCCGCCCAAGCACCGGACGCCGTGGCGGCCCTGGCCACGATGCCCGGCTGTGCCCACCGCACGGTGGAGCTGTGCCGCAAAGCAGGTGTCCGCTTTGACGCCATCGACCACTGCACGGTGCTGGCGCGCACGATCCCAGAGGATATCCGGTCCGACGAGCTGACCCACGTTGCCAGCGTCTTTGCTGTCAGCGCCCGCATGGCTGCATTGGAGAGCCTGCAGGGAACGCTGATGAGAGCGTAAAGCCGTCTGCCGCCCCGTAAACCCAAAACCCGCATTGGCATTCAAAACCAATGCGGGTTTTTTATTGGTGCGCCCGGCGGTAGGAAGTGTCAGCCGAAGGCAGCGGAAAACCGATAAGAATGGAAATCCGCGGCTTTCCTTGCAATTTTCCGGCGAACGTGTTACATTTATATTAAAACAAAAGGGGGCGTGCCGGGTATGATTCGTTTGGCCCTTGTCGAAGACGACGAGCTCTACCGCAGCCAGCTGCGCGAATATATTGACAAATACAGCGCGGTGTCGGGCGAAAAATTTACCGTGACAGAATTTTCCGATGGCGACGAGATCGCACTTGGCTATAAGGCTGTCTATGACATCATCCTGATGGACATAGAGATGAAGTTTATGGATGGCATGATGGCTGCCGAGGAGATCCGCAAGGTCGACACCGAGGTTATCATTATCTTCATCACAAATTCGCCGCAGTATGCCATCAAGGGCTATGCTGTCGATGCGCTGGACTATGTGCTGAAGCCGGTCAGCTACTATGCGTTTTCGCAGAGACTTGGCCGCGCCGTGGAGCGCGTGGCGCGCCGCGCACGGCACTTTTTGCAGATCAACGCCCACGGCACGGCACATAAGCTGGACACCTCGGCCATTTATTGGATTGAGAACTGCGGGCATGACTTGGTCTTTCACACGGCGGTAGGGGAGGTGACCGCCCCGGGCTCCATGACGGAGACCGAGGAAAAATTGGCGCAGGACAGTTATTTCCGCGTAAACAAGGGCTGCCTTGTGAATCTGGAACACGTTGACCGAATGGACGGTGAGGATGCCATCGTCCACGGAGACCGTGTGCCGCTGGCCCGAGCGCGGCGCAAGGCATTTCTGGATGCACTGAACGACTATATCAACGGGGCAGGGTGACGATATGCCGCTGAAAATTCCTTATTATGAGATGGATATTCCGCGCCTTGTCACGGCGCTGGCAGACTGGCTGGCCTGCCTTTTGTACCTGCGGTTTCTGCCTCCGCGCTACGGCGGGGTCAAGCGTGCGGCGCTGTACGGTGGTGCATTGGCGGTATTGGCACTCTACCTTGTGGCCACCGACGGCTTTGACGGCTGGCGGTTCAATGTGCTGTACGCGGTTTCTGTCGCACTTATGCTGCTTTTTATGGCGGCGGCCACCCGTGCAGACCGCTGGCAGGTGGGGTATTTCTGCACGCGGGCGTTTATTCTGGCGGGTTTTGCCGGGGCGCTGACATGGCAGATGTATGTATATTTTGCGCGTTACATCGCAGCATTGCAAAGCCTGCCTGCGTTGGTGCTCTTTATTGCGGCGGGGTTCGGCATCATCTTCGGCCTGATGTGGCTTCTGGAGGATGGCGGCAGCACGGGCAGCATTCAGTTTGACATTCGGCCCCGCACGACCTGCATCGCGGCGGTCATGGCGACGGCCATCTACATTTTGTCCAGCATCAGCTATACGCAGCTGAACACGCCGTTTTCGGCCCGCGGCACGATGGAAATTTACACAATGCGCACGGTTGTCTACTTCGGCGGCGTGGCGCTGCTGTTTGCGTATCAATCGCAGCTGCGCGATTTATTGGCACAGCGCGAGGCGGATGCCTTGCGGAACATGCTGCACATCCAGTATGAAAACTACAAAATCCGGCAGGAGAGCATTGACCTCATCAACCAAAAATATCATGACTTGAAGCACCAAATCGCGGTGCTTCGCGCCGAGAGCGGCGAGAAACGCAATGCCGTGCTGGACAATATGGAGCAGGAAATCAAAGCCTACGAGGCGCAGAACGACACCGGCAATAAGGTGCTGGACACGGTGCTGACAGGCAAAAGTCTGACCTGCCGCACCAAAAACATTCAATTGACCTGCGTGGCTGACGGCACAGCGCTGGACTTTATGGATGTGATGGACATCAGCAACCTGTTCGGCAATGCGCTGGACAACGCAATCGAGAGCACCGACAAAATCAAAGACCCGGAGCGCAGGCTCATCCACCTGAGCGTGGCGAGGCAAAAAGGCTTTGCGGCCATCCGCATTGAAAACTGCTTTGACGGTGAGCTGAAATTTGAGAAGGGCCTGCCCGTCACGACGAAAAAGGATGTCTTGTACCATGGCTTCGGTGTAAAAAGCATACAAAACGCCGCCGCAAAATACGGCGGTACCGCGACAATTACGACCCGCGAGGGTTGGTTTGAGCTGCGCGTGCTGATTCCGCTGGGGCAGCCGCAGCAAGAATAAAAAATGAAGTTTTACGCCCCCTGTATCGGCAAACGCCGTGCAGGGGGCGTTGTTTGTGCGGAAAAAGGCTATGCTTGGATGCCGTGTTCGGCAATGTGTACAAAATACAAGCGCAAAGCCTTGTGAAATCCGACGAAACCAAAAACCGTTTGTGCGAAAAAGAGCGCATTTCGTGCAAATGATGCGCCGCCGCACGATTCTTGTGGTATGGTAGGCTTACAGAAAAAAGAAGAATCTCCGGACGGGCTGCCCGTCCGACGAAGGAGGAGAACACATGTTTGAAATCACACGCCTGACGGTGGAGCATCTGGCCACCGGCTGCGTGACCGACTGCTCCACACCCCGCATCGGGTTTTCCCTGAGCAGTGACCGCCGGGGCGCACAGTTGGCCGACGCCGAGTTGACCGTCGGCGACTGGTCCGCCCATGTGACCAGCGGCCAGAGCGCTGCCTACGTCGGCCCTGCGCTGCTGCCGTTCACCACCTACAGCGTGCGCCTGAACGCCACCGACGACGCAGGCGAGACCGCCACCGCCACCACTACCTTTGAGACAGGCCGCATGGAGACGCCCTGGAAGGGCCGGTGGATCAGCGACCCGAGCTACCACTTCACCGAGGCAAAGGTCAGCCCCGTACCGATGGTTTTCCGCAAGGAAATCACAACGAACAAACCCATTGCCCGCGCGCGCCTCTACGCCACAGCTATGGGCATCTACGAGGCAGAGCTGAACGGCCAAAAGCTGGGCGAGCAATACTTCGCCCCCGGCTTCACGAGCTACAAGTCCTATTTGCAGTATCAGACCTACGATGTAACGGCACTTTTGACAGGCGTCGACACGCTGATCTTCACGGTTGCAGGCGGCTGGGCGGTGGGCAGCTTTGTGTTTACCCGCAAAAACCGCGTGACCGCTGACCGTCAGGCTCTGCTGGCCGAGCTGCGAATCGAGTACACAGACGGCACGACGGAGACCATCGGCACCGACGCTACATGGCAGGTCAGCGAGAGCGGCCCCGTGCGGATGGCAGATCTGTATGACGGCGAGACCTACGATGCCACGCAGGAAATCAGCGATTGGCACAACGCCGCGCCCGAGACGCTGAAAGTCACCCCCGCCATCACGGCGGACTACGGTGCCCCGGTCAAGGCCCACGAGGTGCGCAAGCCCGTGGCCGTGATGACCGCCCCCGACGGCGAGACGATTTACGACTTCGGCCAGAACCTTGCGGGTGTTGTCCGCATCAAATTCAACGGCAAGGCCGGGCAGGTCGTGACCGTGCGCCACGCCGAGATCCTGAACCCCGACGGCAGCTTAAACACGACCTTCCTGCGCACGGCCAAGGCCACGGCGACCTACACCTGCCGCGACGGCGAGCAGACCTACAGCCCGCGGTTCAGCTACATGGGCTTCCGCTATGCGGGGGTCAAGGGTGTCGATGCGAAGGATCTGGAAATCGAGGCCGTGGCGCTCTACTCCGATGTGGAGCACAGCGGTTCCTTCCGCTGCTCCGATGAAATGCTGAACAAACTTCAGTCCAACATTACATGGGGCGCCAAGTCGAATTTCGTTGATATACCGACGGACTGTCCCCAGCGCGACGAGCGCATGGGCTGGACCGGAGACATTGCCGTGTTCTCGCCCACCGCGCTGTACAACTTTGAACTGAGCCGCTTTTTGGAGAAGTGGCTGCGCGACGTCAAGGCCGAGCAACTGCCCACCGGCGGCATCCCCAACACCGTGCCTGTGCAGGGCTACGGTTTCCCCGCCACAATGCCCGAGATGGCCGTGGACTGGTGGGGCGACGCCTGCGTGCTGGTGCCATGGGCTCTATACGAGGCCACGGGCAGCCTGGACGTGCTGCGCATGATGTACCCCACCATGCAGAAGTACGTCAAGGCGTGCTGCTTCTGGGCCGGGTTCGGCATCGGCAAGCACCGTTACATCTGGCACACGCCGTCAGTGCTGCATTTTGGCGACTGGGTCGCCCCCGATGTGCCGAAGATGAGTCAGTGGCAGGCCCGCAGCAAGTACACCGCCACGGCGTCCCTGTGCAACACCAGCGGTACACTGGCGAAAATTGCACGCATCCTTGGCAAGACCGAGGACGCCGCCAAGTACAAGGAGCTGAGCCGTAAGGTGGCCGATGCCTATTGCAGTGTGCTGACCGACGGCAACGGCAAGACGAAGGAAGAATTCCAGACCGCCTATGTGCTGCCTCTGTACTTGAATATGTTCCCCGAAAACGTCAAGGCAAAGGCTGCCGAGAATCTGGTCAAGCTGGTTGAGAAGAACGACTACAAGATCGGCACAGGCTTCCCGGGTACGCCGTACATCCTGTTTGCGTTGGCCGACAACGGCCACGCCGACACTGCCTACAAGATGCTGCTGAACACACAGTGTCCCAGCTGGCTGTATGAGGTCCGCGTGGGCGCAACCACGGTTTGGGAGCGTTGGGACGGTCTGGACGAGAACGGGGAGTGCCCAATCGGCGACGACGGCACCGACATGATGATCTCGTACAACCACTACGCCAGCGGCGCGGTGGGCGCGTTCCTCTACCGCCGCGTGCTGGGCGTGGAACCCACCGAGGCCGGGTACCGCAAGTTCAAGTTTGCGCCGGTGGTCGGCGGCGGCATCACCGAGGCTGAAGGCACGGTGGGCACGCCCTACGGCGTGATCAAGGCCGCATGGAAGATCGCGGACGGCGAGATGACGATGACCGTGGCGGTGCCCGTCGGCACCGAATGCACCGTCGTGCTGCCGAGCGGGGAAGAGAAGGTGCTTGGCAGCGGGGAATATACCGTTACGGCAAAGGCGTAAAGTCATAGCGTAAACAAATTGCTTATATACACAAAGAAGGAGTGACTCTCTATCATGTCAACCTCGAAATCCAACTTCTGGTCCTCGCCGCTGACGAAGTCCCGTATCACCAGCGACGACGTCAAGATGCCGGAAATGCTGCTGGGCTATTTTATCGGCCCCTTCGGCGCACTGCTTTCCTCGGGCATCTTCACCAGCATCCTGCAGAACTACTTCACCGATGTCCTCAAGCTTGATCTTGGCTTTTTGACGACCTTGCAGCTGGTCTCCACGGTGCTCATCGTGGCGTCCAACCTCATCGTCGGTCAGCTGATTGAGCACACCAAGGCTCTGGCCGGCAAGGCACGCCCGTGGATCCTGCTCTCCGCGCTGACCCTTTCCGTCGCCAGTGTGCTGATGTTTATCGTGCCGTTTGAGGGCATGGCCAAGATGGTCTGGATCGCCATCGCGTACAACCTGTACTACGCGGTCGCTTACCCCATCTACAACACCGCCAACTCCACCATGATCCCCGTTTCCACCCGTGACAGCAAGCAGCGCGGTGCGCTGGCTTCCTTCACCAACGTGGCGGGTCTGGGCGTTATGGGCTGCGGCTCGATGGTATTCCCGATGCTCGTTTCCTTCGCGCTGAAGGAGGACCAGCACCTGTGGTTCCTCACCATGCTGGCCGTCGCCATCTTCAGCGCACTGACCATCTACCTGCAGTTCCTCTTCACCCGTGAGCGCGTCACCGAGGAAGGCCGCGCCGACACCGAGACCCCTGCCAAGTCCGCCACGCTGGGCGAGCAGCTCAAGGCCGTTACCGGTGACCGCATGTGGTGGATCGTCATGGCGTTCTATATGCTGTTCCAGTGGAGCGGCGCAATGAAGAACGGCTCCATGAGCTACTTCTGCAAATGGGTTCTGGACAACACTTTCTTCGGCACGGCGGACGCATGGGGCGCCTCCCAGGGTCTGCTCAGCATCATGGGCGCTATCCCGATGGCCGTGGCTGCGGTCTTTGTGGTGCCCCGTGACCCTCATCGGCCTCAGCTTTGTGAGCGAGGCCGGCCGCTTTCCCATGACGCAAAACGCCGCCGCGGGCCTGGGCCTCTGCGTTCTCCTCATCCTCGTGGCCATCGGCGTGGCCCTCAAGTGTCTGGGTTCTTCCCCGGCCTGCTATCTGATCCTGGCCATGATTGCCGACGTTATCGACCACATTGAGTACCGCACCGGCATCCGCACCGACGGTCTGACCATGAGCATCTACAGCTCCCTTATGGTCGCCGCCACGCCGATCTGCAACTCCATTTTCAGCGCCATGCTGAACGGCAGCGGCTATAACCAAGCCGCCGACGTCGCTCTGGGCACCGCCGCCCAGACCGCCAGTGTGCAGACAGCGATCTCTGTCAGCTATATCTGGGTCGAGACCGTCTGCTATATCATCGGCGCCGTCATCCTGATCCTGTTCTGGACGGTTGAGAAAAACCTGCCCGAGGAGCAGAAGGCTATCAAGGAACGCAGCAAGAAGTAACGCGCCCTACACGCGATTACGATATACACAAGGATACACAAGGAGGAAAAACATGAGTAAGAAAAAATCCGGCCGCCGCGTCTGGCGCGGCGTGACCACAGCCACGGCGTCGCTGCTGGCGCTCAGTGTCTGCGCCTCAACCGTCGTGGACGGATTCCGCACTGACATTGACAAGTTCCTGGGCACCAAGAGCACCAAGCTCGTGACCGAGGACTCCGACGGCACTGACCTGTATACTTTCAAATCCGACTACACCTCCACTACCGAGCTGCTGCACGGCATTCAGGACGTGGGTGAGCGGATGAGCGAAGAGGGCAGCGTCCTGCTGAAGAACAACGGCGCACTGCCCTTGACCAAGGATGAGACCCAGAAAATCACACTGCTTGGCTTCTCGAGCTACTATCCCGTTCAGGGCGGCGACATGGGTTCCAGCCTTGTGGAGAACACCGGCACGGATGCCGATACAGTCGATATGGTCGGTGCCTTCAAGGCAAAGGGCTTCGGTCTGAACCAGACTGTGGCCGATATGTACGAGGCCCTGCAGCCTACCTTCAAGTCCGAAGTCCAGAGCTGGGGCGGTACGATTGAGTACAACCACATCACGGCTCCCTCCACGACCGGCGTTTTCTCCAGCAAGGAGCCGAGCCAGGCTGCGCTGGACGGCCAGAACGCCACTTGGAAAGACAGCATGAACGACAACAACGTGATGATCGTCACGATTGCCCGCTCTGCCTCTGAGAACGGCACCTACCAGCCCGGCACGGCCGGTGTAGACCCGACCCAAAACCTGAACCAGACTGACCCCTTAGGCCTGTCCGACGACGAGCGCGACCTCATCAATGCCGCCGTCACTGCCAAGGCGGCCAACGGCGGCAAGGTCATCGTTCTGTTGAATAATGCCAGCGCCATGGAGGTGCAGGAGATCGAGGACAACGTCGGTGTTGACGCTATCCTGCAGGTCGGCCTGCCGGGCGGCTACGGCTTCTACGGTGTGGCCGACATTCTCTCCGGTGCGGTCAGCCCCTCCGGCCATCTGACCGATACTTATGCGGTCAAGAACGCAAACTCTCCCGCTGCACAGAACTTCGGCGACCTGCAGTGGACCAATACCAACCCCGACATCAACATGAACGATGCCGTTGTCGAGGCCGAGAACATCTACATCGGCTACAAATACTACGAGACCCGCTATTTTGACACCGTCATGGGGCAGGGCAATGCCGCCTCCACTGTCGGTTCCTCCACCGGCAGCGCATGGAACTACGACGACGAGGTTACTTACCCGTTCGGTTACGGTCTGTCCTACACCACGTTTGAGCAGACCCTCGATAACCTGAATGTTGACCTTGAGAACGAGACCGTCACCGCGAACGTGACCGTCAAGAACACCGGCAGCGTCGCCGGTAAGGATGTTGTGCAGCTCTATGTCAGCCTGCCCTACACCGATTATGACAAGGAGCACGGTGTTGAGAAGGCTGCCATCCAGCTGCTGGACTACGGCAAGACCGCCGAGCTTGCGCCCGGTGCCTCCGAGACCGTGACCATCACCGCTGACATGCAGAATATGGCCAGCTGGGATTCCACCGCTGACAACGCGGCCGGTACCAAGGGCTGCTACATTCTCGATGCCGGTGACTACTACTTCACCATCGGCAACGGTGCACACGAGGCTGTGCAGAACGTTTTGGCTGCCGAGGGTCAGGATGTCGGCGGTGACGCAGACAAGGCCAAGAGCTGGACGCTCGATTCCTTTGACGACACGACCTTTGCCACGACCAAAAACGGCACCGCCGTTGAGAACCAACTGGCCGACATGGACATCAACAGCTGGCTGCCCGGCACTGCCACCTACATGACCCGCTCTGACTGGGAGGGCACTTTCCCCAAGACCTATAAGAATCTGACCGCCTCCGATGAGATGCTCGACATTCTGGACAATGACATCTACGAGATCAACGCAAACGGCGATCCGTCCACCGTCACCTTCGGTGCCGACAACGGCCTGACTCTGGCTGACCTGAAGGGCGTCACTGACCTTGATGATGAGCGCTGGAGTCTGCTGATGGATCAGCTCACCCTGGAGGAGGGCATGATTCGTCTGGGTCTGGGCGGTACCTCCACCAAGGCCATCGAGTCTATCATGAGCCCCGAGACCATCCAGAACGATGGTCCCAACGGCATCTACAGCTATCCTCTGGGTCAGTATGCCAACACCGACAAAGCCGGTACCGACCCCTGCGCCGTGGATGCCAACGACCCCAACCTCGCATACAAGTTCGGCACAATGGTCAACGAGACCGTCATTGCCCAGACCTTCAACAAAGACCTTGCCAACGAGTACGGCAAGATCTGCGGCAACTACAGCCTGTGGAGCAACCTGACCATCTTCTGGGGCTGCGGCACCAACCTGCACCGCTCCCCCTATAACGCCCGCAACCACGAGTATTATTCCGAGGATGCCGTCCTTACCTCCGGTCAGGCCGTTGCCTTTATCAGCGGCGGCAAGGAGTACGGCGTTATCATTGCCCCCAAGCATCTTGCCTTCAACGATACCGAGATCAACCGTACCGGCGTTTCCGTCTTTATGACTGAGCAGCAGGCTCGTGAAAACGAGCTGCGCGGCACCCAGGCTGCCATCGAGGATGCCGGCGCTCTGGGCGTCATGACCGCCTTCAACCGTGTCGGCATCACCGCCACCAACGCCCACACCGGCCTGCTCAAGAACATTCTGCGCGGCGAGTGGGGCTTCAAGGGTCTGGAGAGCCAGGACTTCATCATGAACCCCAACTACGCCGTGCTGAAGGAGTATGCCCTCAACGGCGGCACGATGACCACCTTCACCGGTGAGAACACGATGGCCGCTGTCAGCGAAAAGTTTGCCTACTGGACCACCGAGAATGTTGGTCAGGACACCGAGCTGATGAGCGCCATCAAGCAGGCCATGACATGGCAGGCTTACGCGCTGGCCAACTCCAACGCGCTGGACGGCATGGCCAGCAGCACCCGCCTTGTCAGCGTGCGCACCTGGTATGACAACGCCCTCGTTGCCGTGCAGGTCGTCTTTGCCGCCCTGACCGTACTGGCCGCCGCCATGTATGTGCTGAATGACCGCAAATCCAAGAAGCAGTAAAGGAGTGCAAACCATGAGTTCTACGAATAAAAAGGGCGCAGGTCTGATCCTGTCGCTTCTGACCGCCGTTGCCGGTGCTGTCGGCCTTGGCTTCTGCATTGTCAACGCCGGGACTGATTCCTTCCGCAAGATCGGCACCAGCCCGGTTGTCATCGGCTGCGCCGTCATCGCCATCCTTGCACTGGTGCTGCGCGTCGTGCTGGACAAGAAGTTGGCCATTGCCGCCGATGCGATGAGCGTAGTTGCCGGTATCACGCTGGTCGTGGCTGCCGTACAGTTCATCAGCCCCCGCGTCAACACCATCGCCTCGATCATGACCTTTACGAACAACGCCCAGACGATGGCTGACCTGTCCAGCGCCATCTACGGCACGGCCGCGCTGCTGATTGCCGTGGTGCTGAACATCATTGCCGCCTTCACCAACGTGAACGAGCAGTAAGTATGCGCCATTCCCGCGTCACTTCATCGTGACAGCTTTTTCCTCATCCACACCCCGGGGGGCTTTCTCTCCGGGGTATTTTGTATTATGATGTAAAAAACAGATTTTTTCTGAAAGGATGTGTTCCACCTGCGCCGCCTGATGCTTATTCTTGCCATGCTGGTTCTGCTGGCAGGCTGTGCCGCCGCCCCGGCAGCCCCTGCGGTGCAGTGCCGCATCGTTTTGGAATCCTCGCCTGCGTTTACAGCGCAGACCCAGACCGCAGCCGTTACCCCGGGGCAGAGTGTGACCTTCACCCTGACCCCTGCCGACGGCTATACGCTGACGGGCGCAGACTATCCCGGTGCGTCGCTTACCCGCACCGGCGCGGCGTACATCCTGACGCTGCCCGATGTCCGCTACTCCGTTGCCGTGGCAGTGACCGCGGAAAAGAGCGATACTGTGCTGTATTATAATGACAACTGCGGCGGCGGCTGGGTCACTGTGCCCGTCACCCCCAGCCATCTGCGGCTGAACACCGCCATCGAAGGTGCGCTGTTCACCCGCCCCGGGTACACGCTGACGGGGTGGAACACCGCCCCGGACGGCAGTGGTCAGGCCGTTGGGCTGGGCAGCCGGACCGAGCCCGGCACGCGCCTTTACGCGCAGTGGGCTGCTCAAAACGACGCCGCGGAGTTCACCTACACGGTTGAAAACGACGCCGCAGCTATAACGGGCTGGCAGGGCAGGGGAGAAGTGCTTGTCATCCCCGATACGCTGGGCGGCGCACCCGTCGTGGAAATTGCGGCGGGGGCCTTTGCCGAAGCACCCTGTAAAACAGTCATCTTCCCCGATACCCTGCGCCGCGTGCAGCCCGGGGCCTTCAGCGGCAGCGCCGCGGAGAGCGTGACCCTGTTTGACAACCTGCAGCAGATCAGCGATTACGCATTTGAAGATTGCACAAGCCTGCAAACATTGTACATCAATGCCGCGACTGCGCCCGTCTACAGCGGCAGCTACTACGCGACGTTCGCCGATAAGTACGACCGCCTGCTCTCATTGGCCGATACGCAGAAGCTTGTGCTGTTCTCCGGTTCCTCGGCGCGGTTCGGGTATGACAGCGCCGCGCTGGATGCTGCCCTGCCCCATTATGAGGTCGTGAACATGGGTGTGTTCGCCTACACCAATGCGCTGCCGCAGCTCGAGCTGATTCGCGCACAGATGCACCTCGGCGACCTGCTGCTGCTCTCGCCCGAATTTGACGCCGCCAAGCGCCAGTTCTGCACGACAAACGCCTTTGACGACGCCTTCTTCTGTATGGCCGAGGCTGACTACGACATTGTCGCAAGGCTTGATTTACAACAGTACAGCGGTGTTTTTTCGGCACTTGGCTCCTATTTGCAGACCCGCGCAGACATGACGGCGCGCAGCTATGCCGTCTCGCCGTCCGATTTGGACGAGGACGGAAATGCCGTTGACACGCCGAGCTACAACGAGTACGGTGACTATGTTCTGTACCGCCCCGATGCCGCCGATGACACGCCGATTTACGGACTGCCTGTGGATTACACAACGGCGTCCTTCCCGTATGACACGTATATAGCCCCCGCCAACGCCGCGTTTGACCGCTTTGCGGCAGACGGCGTGCGGGTGTACCTGACGTACAGCCCGCGCAACAGCCGCGCCGTTTCGGCGGATTCCACGCCGGAGGCTGTGGCCGCGCTGGATGCGTATTTCCGAGAAAATCTCGATGTTGTGTTCTTGACGCCGCTGCAGGATTCCCTGATGCCCGGGCGGTATTTCTACGGCACCGACAACCATCTGTCCACAAACGGGGTGACTATGCGCACGGCACAGGTCATCGATGCACTGACAAAACAACTGCAAGGGGAGGGGATTGCGCCATGATTATTGTCTGCGCTCTGGCTGCACTGACCACTGTGCTGGCACTGGCGGCCCATCGCCGGGCATGGGCCGCAGCGCTCGGCATGGTTTCGGGTGCTGCGGTGGTTTTGGCAGCGCTGGTACTGGATGTGTCCACCCGCACAATGCTGCTTTGCCTGTTGATTCCCTGCGCCGCCGCAATGTGGCCGATAGGAGGGCGCTTATGAATTTCACCGCACCCGCTTTTGTGCTGCTTTTTCCTATCGTACTGGCCCTGCATTGGATGCTGCCGCCGAGCCGGCGCTGGGTATTGCTGATGGCCGCCAGCCTCGGATTTTACGCTGTGGGCAGTCCGCAGGCACTTCCGCTGCTGGCGGGTATCACGCTGGGAACCTATGCGGCGGCACTGGGCATCGCAAAAAGCAAAACACAGACGGCCAAAAAGCTCTGGCTGACCTGTGCGGCAGTTTTGTGCATCGGGTGTCTGTGCCTCTTCAAATATGCCGGGATTTTCCGCACAGATGTGCCGCTTCTGCTGCCCGCGGGCATCTCGTTTTACACATTTCAGACCCTCAGCTATGTCATTGATATTTACCGCGGGCGGCTCATGCCGGAGAGGCATCCGGGGTATTACGCCTTATTCGTCAGCTTTTTCCCGCAGCTGGTAGCGGGGCCGATTGAACGCAGCACGGCGCTTCTGCCTCAGCTGCACGCGCAGGAGCGCCGTATGGACAGCAGCGGCTGGCTTTGGATGGTGCGCGGCTTTGCAAAGAAGCTGCTGCTGGCAGACACCGCTGCCGTATTTGTGGATTCCGTCTACGCCTCCCCGACCGATGCCTCCGGCCCGGCTGTTCTGTTGGCAACACTGCTTTTTGCCGGGCAGATCTACTGGGACTTTTCCGGTTATTCCGACATTGCCGTCGGGGCCGCTGCCTTGCTGGGGGTGCGATTGAGCCGCAATTTCGATCACCCCTATCGTGCAGACTCCCTGCGTGATTTCTGGCGCCGCTGGCACATCAGCCTGACGCGGTGGTTTACGGACTACGTCTATATCCCGCTCGGCGGTTCGCGCCGCGGCACGGCACGGCTGGTCGTAAATACCATGGTCGTGTTTCTGTTAAGCGGTCTCTGGCATGGTGCCGCATTACATTTCGTGGTGTGGGGCGGTGTGCATGGTGCGCTGCTGCTTTTGGAAAAGGCCCTGCCCCCCTGCGGCGGAAAGCACAAGGCCCGCACCCGGACCGCCGTGTGCCTACGCCACGCCTATACATTTTCTCTGGTCTGCATCGCTTGGGTCTTTTTCCGGGCAGCCTCTGTCTCGGATGCCCTTCTGCTGCTGTCCCGCCTGCCTGTCGACTGGTCGCTGAGCACACTGCACACAACGCTGTTGAGCATCGGTATACAGCCGGTGGCAGAGCTTGTTTTGGGGGCGCTCTGCCTGCATCTGCTGCCCGAAACGTCGTCCGCAGCACCGTCCCCGCGCAGCGTTTTGGCCTTCTGTCTTTTGGCATTGACTGTGGTCGCCGCGTGGTTTTCCACACTGCACACGGGCACGACCAATGCCTTTATCTACTTCCAATTCTGACCCTGCCATGAAAAAACTGTTTACAAGTATGCTCTGCGTTTTTATCGCCATACCGTTGCTCCTGACGGTGTGGGGCTTTGCCCTGCCCGCACAGTACGGCAATACGTTTGTGGGGGAACTGCCCGCCAAGCGTGCCCTGCTGGCCGCGGAAAGCGATAAACCGCGTCTTATTCTTGTGGGCGGCAGTGCAGCCGCTTTCGGCGTTGACAGCGCTCTGCTGGCCCGGGAGCTGCCTGACTATCAGCCCGTAAATTTTGGCCTGTACGCAGCACTCGGCACACGGGTCATGCTGGATTTGTCTATAAATGAATTGCGCCCCGGCGATCTTGTCGTCATCATGCCGGAGCAGCAGCGTCAGGCGCTTTCCGATACCGTCGGCGCGGATACTTTATGGCAGGCTGTTGACGGAGACTTTTCGGCACTTGCCTGCCTGCACGCGCGGGATTTTGGGCCTTTGTTGGGGGCGTTTCCGCGCTTTGCAGGTGCGAAGTTCCGCTATTTTCTCACCGGTGCGCCTTCCCCGGACGGCGTCTATCGCCGCGGCTCCTTCAATGCGGTGGGCGATGTGGTAAATCCGCTCTGCAGCGCCAATATTTTGCTGGATGGTTATGACACGACAATGCCGATACGCTTTGATTCCTCGATGCTGGACACCGACTTCTGTGATGCGCTCAACGCCTACACTGCACAGGCCGAGGCTGTCGGGGCAGTTGTCTTGTATCATTTCCCGCCGATGAATGTGCTTGCTGTAGAGAATGCAGAAGATATTGACACGTATGCCGACTATCTGCAGTCGCAGCTGACTGCACCTCTGGCAGGTGATCCGCATACCTGCGTGATGGACGCCGGGTGGTTCTATGACACAAATTTCCATCTGAACGTGAGCGGAAAGACCGTCTTTACGCGGCAGCTCATCCGCGATCTCAAAGCTGTACTGGGTGACACCTCGTCTACCGAAATCGCGCTGCCCGCCATGCCTGCCCGCCGGATACAGACCGACACAGAAGCCGCGAATAACAGCGATGCTGCCTATTTTACATGGGAAAGTGACCGTCTTGTCGTCAATGCGGCGGGACGCGGCCACCGCACCTTGACAGTTCCGGGCGAGGTGGACGGCCGACCCGTGACGGCGCTGGCCTCCGACACGTTTACGGGATGCAGCGCACTGGAAGAACTGACGATACAGCAAAATATCACGGCGCTTCCGGATGGACTTTTTGTCCAATGCTCCGCGCTGCAGGAAATTACGCTGACCCAGCCGGACCCCGCGCGGCTTTCCGTGGGGCAGGCCCTGCTCGACGGTGCGCCCGCGTTCTGCCGCATCCGCGTGCCCGCCGCAAGCTACACCTCCTACTGTCTGAACTACGCATGGTCGCCCTACGCGGAGACCTTCGTCCATTAAGGCAACACCGCGCAATTCACGCCTTACCGCATCGCAGGGCGGCTGTCTATACGGATAGCCGGATTGTGGAAAAGTACAGGGATCAACTTGTGTAAATTTTTACGCAGATTGGCCTCTCTTTTTTACACAGCCAATGCCAATTAGCGCTTGAAATCGAAACGCTGCGCAAGTATACTATACTAGTTATACTGTACAAGCTTGATCACAAATCAGTA
>ENA-ORUI01001363-ORUI01001363.1-human-gut-metagenome-genome-assembly--contig:-NODE-1363-length-24963-cov-12.903766_pt1 | contig 24963 bp, 23 predicted proteins | sample MGYA00242078_ERZ509205 | MGnify/ENA primary metagenome ERZ509205 (study PRJEB26280, sample SAMEA2338828) | human gut metagenome | biome: human gut; feature: human-associated habitat; material: faeces... | reverse complement strand
TCAAGAAACAAGCTAAATAGACCGCAATTAAGCTATGTAAAAGAAATTTTACATGCTTTCATCTAATATGTAAACGGAGTATTCCTGTTAGTAGAAAATCTGAAAGAAAAGTCCTCGTCAATACCACTACAACTATTAGCCAAAAATGAGAAAATATTGATTTTGGCTAATAGAAACAGTATAATAAGTACATACTGTTTGTGAAAGGATGATGCAGATGAAGCTGATAGAGCGTAGACAGTATTTAGATAAGTTAATCAATGTACTTGGGACTCCGGATATCAAGGTCATTACCGGTGTAAGACGAAGCGGAAAGTCAAAGCTGCTAGAAGCATTTAGAGCATATATTGAATCGGAGGACCCGGATTGCAATATTATACAGATAAATTTTAACCTGCCTGATTATGACGATTTACTGACTTATCGCGCATTATACGATTATGTAAACGCACATTATGTTGCAGGTAAAGAGAATTTTGTCTTTATTGACGAAGTGCAAATGTGCAAAGATTTTGAGAAAGCAGTCAATGGACTTCATGCCAGCGAGAAGTATGATATTTATATTACCGGTTCTAATGCTTTTTTATTAAGTTCGGATTTGGCTACGTTATTTACAGGGCGTACTTTTGAAATCAAAGTATATCCGTTTTCCTTTAGTGAGTATATGGAGTACTTTGGCTTGAAAGACCGCTACGACGCTTTGGATAAGTATGTGCTAGAGGGTGGAATGTCTGGTTCCTATCTTTATAAAAATCAGGAAGCAAAGTATGATTATATAGCTGATGTGTTTGATACACTGATAGTGCGTGATATACGCAAAAAATACAAGATAAGAAATACGCAGCTGATGGACAGAATTGTGGATTTCCTTATGGATAATGTGTCGAATCTTTCGTCCGCGCGTAACATTACCAATACTCTGGGAAGCATGCAGGAGAAGATACACCATACGACGGTTGGCAATTATATGCAATACCTGTGCAATGCATTCGCGTTTTACAAGGTTAGGAGATATGATATTAAAGGGAAAAAGTATTTATCGAGCAACGATAAATACTATTTGAGTGACCATACTTTCCGTTATGCAAAACTTGGAACAAAGAATATGGATTACGGGCGCATATTGGAAAATATCGTGGCGGTTGAGCTTTTGCGCAGAGGATATGAGGTTTATGTAGGCATATTATATAAGAAAGAAATAGATTTTGTCGCAGTGAAGCGGAGTGAAAAAATCTATATTCAGGTATCTGATAATATCAGTGAAGAGAAGACCTTTGAAAGAGAGGTAGCTCCTCTTTTGCAGATTAAGGATGCATACCCTAAGTATGTGATAGCCAGAACCAGGCATGATGAATATCAGTATGAGGGAATCAAGGTTATTGATATTGCGGATTGGTTGTTGGATAAATAATTCTATTAGCCAAAAATGAAAAAAATAAGAAATCGGCTAATAGATAAACGAACCAAATAAAGGATAACGTATAAGGCATTGGTCATAATGATATGTACCCTCCTTACTGGTTTGTCCAGTAAAGAGGGTACATATCAAAGAAACCATGTGCCTTTTTTATTTTTAAAATGCCGTCTTGTGAATACAGGACGGTATTTTTCTGCTCAGAAGGGAGATAAAAGTATATGGCAGACAATAATACAGAAAAACAGCGTGTGCAGGAGCTTACGGACAAACTGGAACAGGGATTGCAGGAATTATTTAACGGTGACAGTTACCGTAATTATCTTACCACCATGTCAAAATTTCATAATTACAGTTTTAATAACACGCTCTTAATTGCGATGCAAAAGCCTGACGCTACGTTAGTGGCTGGATACAAGGCTTGGCAGAAAAATTTTGAGCGTCATGTAAATAAAGGGGAAAAGGCAATCCGTATTCTTGCACCTGCACCCTATAAAATCAAAGAGGAGAGGGATAAGATTGATCCAATCACACAGGAACTTTTACTTGATAAGGACGGAAATCCGCAGAAAGAGGAAAGGACTAGATCATGATGCACAGATATAGCATTTGCAAATGCAATTTGTGAGAATAAATCAAATATGTTACAATAAAAACAATTTTTCACTAAGGAGTGCTACTTTGAAGAAAATACCAATAAATTTAATCATGTATACAGCTATGTTTCTTGTAGCCGGGATTCTTGTAATATCAGCCAGCCGCCAAAGTCATCAGGCTGTCATGTCAATCCCCATACCTATTCATTTTACAGGCGAGTACAGTCAAGGTGGCAGAGAATGGCAGATGCTTGACACGGAAACAGACCTGTCTTCTTATAACGGGGCTGTAACGCTCCGTGGCAGATTTGATACGGAATTGTTTGAGGGGACAGAAATAAGGTTTTATCTAAACCACATCAGCGTGGACATATACAGGGACGGGGAAATCCTGTATGAATCAAGCCATGAAAAGTTCCCGGATATGTGTGGCAGCATGTGGGTATCGTGGGTACTTCCGTCAGTATCGCCGGAGGACGTACTTGAAATAAAATTGTATAATCCCCACAGTTTTGGAAACAGGGACGCATATAATCAGTTTCTGGATTCCATCTACATTGGTGGTGATGTGGTAATGAAAAACTATTTTGAGCGGCAGAGCCTGCCGTATAGGGCAACTAGTATTTTCATTCTTGTGGTTTCCATTGCACTCATCGGAACAGCGGCTGGCTACAGGCTTTTACATCTCCCTGGCAACAGTTTGCTGCTAAAGTCCGGACTCATGTCACTCATGATGGGGGTGTATATGTATCTTGACGCAAAGGATCTTTCCCTCTGGAGTGGGCAGATGGCATTCAATACATATGCCAGACGGCTTGCTATGATGGGTGCGGCATGGCTGATGGGGGCGTGTGTGGCTGAACTGCTGCATGGGAAACGCAGGAAAGTATCGGAAATTGCAGTATATGTGCTGATGCTCACTGACTTTGTTCTTATGGTGGTGTCCCTTGCCGGGGCAAAGGGGATTTATGACACGGGTATTTATTGGGCAGCGGTGCAGGGAGCTGTCAGCCTGCTTCTGCTCGTTTTGACCGTTATGGAGGCAAAGGACGGCGGAAAGCGCAGGGGACTGATGCATCCTTCCGCAATCGTGCTGCTGACCGTGCTGCTGCTTGAGCTTGTTAACTCCTGCACGGGCTGGTGGCGGGGCGGCATCTGCATTAAAATCATATTTACGGTGCTGTTTGTGTTCCATCTTGTCAGAGCAGCATGGCTGGTGGCGAAGAACCAGCAGGATTCCATCAGGGCGGAAAAACTCAGGGAGGAACCGTCATCCTGCACACATGGGCGGAAAACGGCGACAGCATCATTGAGATTTCCGATGACGGTGTGGGGTTTGACATGGCAAATGCATCGGGGCAGGAATCTGTCGGAATGAAAAATGTCCGTTTCCGCCTGAAGTATATGGTGGGAGGGACAATGGACGTAAAAAGCACTCCGGGGCATGGTACAACAGTAACCATTATGATTCCCGGAAAACATAAAATACAGAAGACGGAGTGAAAAAGAAATGAAGGTAATATGCGTAGATGATGAACAACCGGCACTTGACACGTTCCGGTTAAAGGCGAAGGGGTTTCCGGAAATCGATAGTCTCCGTCTGTTTTCGGATTGTGAGGAGGCAATCCGGTATGCAGGGGAGAACAGGATAGACATAGCCTTTTTGGACATAGAGATGCCGGATATGGGAGGCATTGAGCTTGCGAGGGAGTTAAAGAAAAAGGACTGCAACATCAGGATATTTTTTATGACGGCTTTTGAGCAGTATGCACTGGACGCATTTGGCGTGAAGGCACTTGGATATATCTTGAAGCCGTACACGAAGGAGAAGATCGGGGAAGCGTTGGAAACGGCTGCACTGATGCGCTCCCATCCCAAAAAGAGGGTGGAAATCGAAACAATACCCAGTTTTACCGTGCATGTGGACGGGAAGCGGCTGGCTCTGGGCGGAAAAAAACAGGAGCTGCTCGCCTTGCTGGTGGACAGGGGGGGAAACAGGGCTGACGACCGGGGAGGCCATAGCCTGTCTGTGGCAGGACAGGTGTGCGGATGAAAAGACGCAGACCTTGTACCGGGTCACTTTCTACCAGCTTATGGATGAGCTGAAGAAAAACGGGATTGAGGATATTATAGGTTCTGGTGAAAAGAGCAAGTATATCGTGAAGGACATGGTGGAATGCGACCTGTACCGCATACTGGACGGGGAGACGGAGGGACTGAAAAGTTATGGGGGATATTACCTGAAAGAGTATTCGTGGTCGGAAACCAGAAATGGACAGTTAAACAGCATGAAAGAAGCCGCAGTTTTTCAAAAACCGGACAGCGGGGTTTAGGAAAGATTAACGCTTTTTTAACGCCGGACTTTTATGATTATATTATTCAGAAAAAATAAAAAGGAAGGGCATGAACTATTATGAAAAAGAATTTATTAGTTACTATGTTAGTGGGAGTGGTGTTGACCGTAGTTGCAACAACCGGATGCGGAGCTTCTGCACCGGATGCAGAAACCATGGTAAACACGGAAACCGGGACAAATACGGAAGAATCGGAAGCTGTGGTAAAACCGTTATATCCTTTGGAAACGGCGCAGGATGCTCTGACTGATGGCGGATATTCTGTTTCATTTACAGCAGATGATCTTATGAAAACAGATGCTGGATATGAATTGACAGTAGAAGTATATGAATATGACCGTTATGAGATGGAAGCCATAGACAATTTAGAGAGCGGTTCCAAAATTCAATTTTGCAACAAAGAAATAACAGTGGACGAGGTAGAAAAAAATTCCGGAACAGGGTTTGTTCTGATTAATGGTGGCATTGAAAATGATGGAATTGAATTGATGGAAGAGGACGGCATGTATCGTACCGTGACCTTTGATGATTATCCGGTTTATTATTCTGTTGGCAAAGTAACGATTCCTTTGGCGGATGATATAACATTTGAAGATCAGGCAGCTTCTGAACAGGAGTCAGACCAGCCGATAGTAGGATTAAAAGACCTGCCGGATGCTATTGAAAATAGTGATATATCGTTTAGTTGTAACAATACAGTGATCACGGTCAGACAGGAACAGATCGTACAGATTATCCGATACTGGGTTCCGTAAAACAATTCCATTTATTATGAAAATCCCGTCTTATCCTTAAAACAAGGTATGGCGGGATTTTACGGCATAGATAATCCCCCAAAGCAGAATTTGGGTTATGCCCTTGACATGATTCAAATCGTGGGATGAATTGCTGGTCATCTGTGAGGGCGTTGACCGGAGAAGATAATAACACATGGAAAGGAAAAATGGTCATGAAGAAAAAGATGTTGTCAGCCTGTAGTATCGGCATGATGCTTTTTGTCCTGACTGCCTGCGGCACTAAAACGCAAAGAGTGGAACCGGGACAAGCAGGAGAAGAAAGTGCCACAGAACAGACAGAAAGCACTGTGCAGGAATCTGTTAAAAAAGAGGAAACAGATGCTTTTGGTTCTTATGAGGAACAGTATGGAGAGGTTTTGGATAAATACTATGCTGCTCTGAGCGAAAAATGGGATGGACAGAAACTATCCAGTGAAGGATTAAGCCAGTTAAGCCTCTACTGTCAGGAGGGAAACGCTCTGGAAAATGTCGGATATGCTTTCCTGGACGTAAATGGCGATGGAGTATGTGAACTGATGATCGGAGCCATTCACGGAGATGAATTTGTGAATAAAATGCTCTTTGAATTGTATACCTTGGAAGACGGTGTTCCTGTACAGATTTTTGCCGCGCAGGAGCGTGACCGTTATTATATCGCCGGACTGGAGGAAGGCGGCTATCTTATTGCAAATGAGGCATCATCGGGAGCTGCGGACAGTGCATGGTTCTATTATGTCATGGATGGAAAGGAACTTTCAGTTGTCCAGGCAATTCTCTACAATGCGGCAGCGTCACCCGATCAGCCGTGGTATATGGCATACAGCAGGGACTGGGATATAAGCAGTGCAGAGCCGGTCGAGGAACAATTGGCAGAGGATCTTATAGAAAGCTATAAAGACAGATATATGGTGCCGGAGTATCAGAGATTTTCGGATTACAGGAAGTAATTTTGAAGAAATTTGGAGAGCAAGATTTTGATCAGTGGTATTTTCCTGAAAGAAATCTATAAATATTGCACAAAAAATGGGGGGATTTGTGCAATATATTTTGCCAAAACAAGGGGAAAATTAACACCAGATACGGACGAAGAGGACTCAGAAGACTTAGATAAATCATTAACCGTGGATGAAGAAACAACCTCAGCAGAATCATCGGATGCAAGTGTAAAATCCAATGAGGAAGCAGTAGAGAACGAACAATCTGCAGAGAATGAAGACTCGGCAGATGATAAGGAAGAAACTGCCGGACAGCAGGAATCCCTTACACAGACTGAGCCAGCATCACAGGCAGAAAGAATCTGAAATACCGAAACTCCGTGTAGTAGCCTACTGCCGAGTTTCCACCGATAGTGATGAGCAGGCAACCAGTTATGAGGCACAGGTGGAGCATTACACGGATTATAAAGTATTTCCGAGTATTTGGACTCCCTTCAATATTTAACTGGAGTTTTGTTTGGTCACTGCAGATAGATATACACATAAAGGAGGTATGAATATGGTTCCTTATAGGTTATTTTTTGATAATCTTTGTATTTTTGACCTATAAGGAGCCGTGAACCTCTCTTCTTATAGGTTAAATTTTTATTTACAAGTCTTAAATGTGTCAAAACGAACCTATAAAAGGCACAGTGATATATGCCTTATAGGTTGCTTGCCAATTCATCACACTTGTTGGAACCTATAAATATAGCAGTAAAATGTCCTTTATAGGTTTCCAGAGAAACAGGGTTGGATAAATTGTTAAGGAAACAATCGGAGTTGGTGTAAACGAAAAAGCAGTCCTGCGGTTTTATCAAACTGCCCCTTCGTTTGCATCAATTTCGATTTTTCCTTGGTGAACAAAGTCGCGTCCATTTCGCCACCATCTATGGGAATTCAATCTTTGCTCTCTTCTATAAGTTTATCATATCTCGTGTTTTATTGACAGCTGGTTTTTGCCAAAAGAATTATTTTCAGGCATGACAAACAGACTCCCTTTACGGAAGTTTTTTGAAGTATTCAGTTGTATATTTAACATCTCATATGCGCTAAAACAGATGGTGTATGCTTATCTGGAAGATGTGGAACCATTTTTCCGCCACAGGAAGAACACCTGCATACATCTAAGTTATATAGCAGCTTTATCATTTCAGCGGCACTTCGATTTTTCAATGCAGAAATATATTTTTTACATCCAAGCAGATTTCTACAGAGCGTCATCTTTTTGCTCTTGTTTCGGCACGACAGCAAACCATAGTGCCGGATTCTGACAAAACGTTTTGGAGGAACATGCATTAAAAGTCTCCTTACAATAAGCAACCCAGTCTTTTTTATAGCACTCATTGAGAAGTTCTTTGAAGCAATAGTGGTTTTGATATTTCTCCGCTGTACCATGAAACGCAAGCTTTGAATCATTCCACAGGCTTTTTAGTTCGCACAAATATTTCCCAAGGAACACTTTTGCAATGACCCCATACGGGAGAAAAAACTTCCCACCGGTATCTTTCCATTTGCTGTCCTTATCAAGTCCGCCACCAAGAACAATGGTATGGATATGAGGATGATAATTCATTGCAGAACCCCATGTATGAAGAATACAGATATATCCGATGTCAGCTCCCAGATACTTTGAATCATTCGCCAGCTCGTTCAGAGTGGATGATGCAGCATGATACAGTGCATCATACAGAAGTTTCTGATTGCTATAAATGATAGGATTCAATTCCTCAGGGACTGTGAATACCACATGATAATAGGGTGCATCCAGTACATTCTCCTTCTGGGCATCCATCCATTTTTCTTTCGGAAACTCCTGACACATAGGGCAGCACCTGCTTCTACAAGAGTTATTGTGAATGCTGATACATCCACAGTCCTCACAGACACTTATGTTCACACCAAAAGCCCCGGTTTTACAGTTCATGATGTGAAAAGCTGCTTTTCTGTGGTGAGCAGGAAGCTCATGTTTTTTTCATAAACAGGATAAAACCGTTCAAAGACATCCTGTATCGTACAAGATTTTCCCAAGATTACTCACCACCCATCTCATCAAATGGGCTTCTAATACCGAGCAGAGTCTTATTGCTTACCCAGCCCTTTTTGCACTTTTACGGAAGAACTGAATGACACTGTCCTTCACAAGATAATCGCCAGTCCATGAACTTGGAAACAGAATCCCTGTTGGTCTGTCGCATTTAAACCAGTATTCTGTAAGTATCTCAAGTGTACGGTCAGCAAGCAGGGTATAACGGTCAAAGCGGCTTTTGCCATCACGGATGTGTATTGTTTTATTGGTGCGTGAAATGTCATCATAGTGAAGGTGTGTGACTTCTGATACCCGAAGACCACCTGAATACATTGTAGCAATCATGGCTCTATGTTTCAGGTTTGGCGTTGCATCCAGAATCGCTGATATCTCTGCTTTCGTAAGTACGATTGGCAGGCTCCTGTCTCTTTTCATACGTGGGATATCATCGTCATCCCAATTCATCTTTAATACGTTTTTATAAAAGAAACGAATACCGGAATGATAGTGGTTGTATGTTTCCGGTGAAATCCCGGAAAGCCTTTTTTCGGTCAGAAATGTGTCAACATCATCTGTTGTCAGAGCATCGATTGACTTATCTGTATATTTTAAAAAGTGAGCAATACTTGTACAGTAAGCATGAATAGTAGAATCTCTTAGATTCCGTTTGCTTGCAGCGTTTGTAATCTGGCTAAATATTTCATCGTACATAATAAAATCCTCCATGTAAAATCAGTAGTTAATGAAAAACCCTGCTTACATGGAGGTGCATTAGCATAATAAAACCGCTTGTCAGAAAAGCGGTCAAATGGTATTCTTTTCATAGGCAGTGGTGTCTTTCTGTATTGAATTGTTTTGTGTGGTAACTTTACAATATCAAATACTGGTAAGAATTGCCATTGCCTATTTTATTATTGAGAAAAAGAAAGCTGCGCCACAGCCTTGGCAGGCCATCGCGCAGCGATTTTGTTCAACTGGAATTTAGAAATTCATTTTACAATTTACTTTACGGCGAAAGAGTCGTAAGCGACTCTTTATTATTCATAGAAAATTCCCTAAAATTAAACGAAACAGTTGAAAAAGTTTTTAAAATGGTTTATAAATAGTTTACAAGGTTAAAATAAAAACTATTTAAACAGAAAGGGAAAGGTTATGGCAAAGATAAAATTAGGTTATGCACCCACAAGAAGAAGTATTTTCAGCGCCCCGGACGCAATCAAGTATCGTGGGCTTACAGCAAAGAAATTACAGGAATTGGGCGTAGATTTCGTAGACATTGATGACATCAACGAGGAAGGGCTTCTCTACAACGAAGACGACAGGTTAAAAATAGTTGAAAAGTTTAAAAAAGAAAAAATAGATGGACTTTTGTTAGCCCATTGCAATTTCGGAACGGAATATGAGTGCGCGAGACTTGCGCAGGATTTAAATGTACCGGTACTGCTCTGGGGACCGCTGGATGAGCGCCCGGATGAAGAAGGAAGACGTCTGCGTGATACCCAGTGCGGCTTATTTGCTACCGGGAAGGTACTGCGGAGATTTGGCGTTCCCTTTACCTACCTCACCAACTGCAGACTGGACGACCCTGTCTTTGCGCGGGGAATCAAAGATTTCCTGGCAGTATGTAATGTAGTAAAAACCTTCCGCAACATCCGTATTTTACAGATTGGTCCCCGTCCCTTCGACTTCTGGTCCACCATGTGCAATGAAGGCGAACTGTTGGAGAAATTCAACGTGCAGTTAGCGCCCATTCCCCTGCCGGAACTTACCAAAGAAGTCAAAAAGTGCATCGAGGAAAGAACCAGAGTTGAGGAAACGATTGCCTACTGCAGAGAGCATATGGAAATCAAGGTCAACGAGGAACAGCTCCAGAACATCGCCGGACTTGCGGTCGCGATGGAGAACCTCATCAAAAAATATCATTGTAATGCCGGTGCAATTCAGTGCTGGAACGCGTTGCAGGATGAACTGGGAATCATGCCCTGCGCCGCCAATGCCTTGTTAAATGAAAAAGGAATCCCCATTGTCTGTGAAACGGATATTCACGGTGCGATTACGGCACTGATGGTGGAGGCAGCCTCCAATGATGACACCAGAAGTTTCTTTGCAGATTGGACCATCCGTCACCCGGATATTCCCAACGGCGAACTTTTGCAGCACTGCGGACCCTGGCCCATTTCTGTTGCATCCTGCAAGCCCTGCATCACGTATCCCTTGGCTTTTGACTATCCCGGCGCAATTACGGCAGAGGCCAAACATGGAGATGTGACATTGGCTCGTTTCGATGGTGACAACGGCGAATACAGTCTCCTTCTGGGAAATGCCAAAGGTGTGGACGGCCCCAAGGGTATGGGAACCTATCTGTGGGTAGAGGTAGACAACATCAAACGCCTGGAGGCAAAGATTGTGGAAGGTCCCTACATCCATCACTGCGTAGGAATTCACAAGGATGTGGTGCCGGTTTTGTACGAGGCATGTAAATATATTGGAATCAAACCGGATTTGTACGACCCCATTGAGGAAGATGTGAAAGCCTATCTGAGAGGAGAATGAGCATGGAAAATCTGAAAGCAAAAGCGTATGAACTGAGAAAAGATGCAGTGGACATTATCATGGCTGGCGGCGGTGGACATATCGGGGGTGACATGTCCGTCATGGAGGTTCTGGTGGATTTGTATTTTCATCAGATGAATATTTCCCCGGAAAACGTGGATGACCCGGAGAGAGATTTATTTATCTTAAGCAAAGGACATGCCATGGAGGCGTATTATGCGGTGCTGTGTGCCAAAGGGTTCCTGGATTTGGAGGATGTCAAGGCACGGTTCTCCAAGTTTGATTCCCCCTATATCGGTCATCCTCACAACACCCTGTCGGGAATCGAAATGAACTCCGGTTCCCTGGGTCACGGACTTCCTGTGGCTGTGGGCATGGCACTGGCGTGCAAACGGGATGGAAAAAAGAGCCGGGTCTATGTGGTGACGGGAGACGGTGAACTGGCAGAAGGCTCCAACTGGGAGGCTTTTATGTCCGGCGCCATGTATGGGCTGGACAATCTGTGCTGCATCATTGACCGGAATCATCTCCAGATTTCCGGCAGTACCGAGGATGTCATGGCATTGGATGATTTGAAAAATAAGGTCAGTGCCTTCAACTGGAATGTGATTGTGGTAAAGGATGGAAATGATATGGATGAAATTGATGCTGCTTTTGAACAGGCCAAAGCATTTAAGGGAAAACCCACCTGTATCATTTCTAACTCTGTCAAAGGAAAAGGCTCTTCCATCATGGAAAACAAGGCACAGTGGCATCATAAGCTACCGTCGGAAGAGGAACTGAAACAGATTTGTCATGACCTGGAAGCAAAGAGGGAGGAACTGTTATGAATAAAATTGCCAATCGACAAGTAATCTGTGATGTGCTGATGGAGCATGCCAAAACAGATAAAGACATTACCGTATTATGCAGTGATTCCAGAGGCTCTGCCTCACTTACCCCTTTTTTTGAAACCTACCCGGAGCAGTCTGTGGAGGTAGGAATTGCGGAGCAGGATTTGGTGGGCATCGCAGCAGGCATGGCGAAATGTGGGAAAAAATCCTATGCCGCATCCCCTGCGAGCTTTGTATCCACCAGAAGCTATGAGCAGGCGAAGGTAGACTGCGCTTATTCCGATACCAACGTGAAACTCATCGGAATTTCCGGTGGTGTCAGCTACGGTGCACTGGGCATGAGCCATCATTCTGCCCAGGATATTGCGGCAATGGCTGCTATCCCCAACATGCGGGTTTATCTTCCCAGTGACCGTCATCAGACTAGATATCTCATGGAGGCACTGCTAAAGGACGAGAAGTGCGCTTATATCCGTGTGGGAAGAAATCCCGTAGAGGATGTGTATACGGAAGAAAGCTGCCCCTTTGAGATGAATCGGGCAACGGTACTGGGAGAAGGCAGCGATGTGGTGCTTATCGCCTGTGGTGAGATGGTTCGCCCTGCGGTAGATGCCATGGAATTGTTGAAAAAGGAGGGAATTTCCGCCAAAGTTGTGGATATGTACTGCGTGAAACCTTTGGATCAGGAAACCATCATCAATACTGCGAAGAATGCAAAACTGGTGGTCACCGTGGAAGAACATTCTCCCTTCGGCGGCCTGGGCTCTATGGTGGCACAGGTGGTAGCCGCAAACTGCCCCCGCAAGGTCATCAACATTGCACTCCCGGATGAGCCGGTGGTAACCGGTACTTCCAAGGAAGTATTCGCGTATTATCACATGACCGGTACCGGCATCGCAGACAGAGTAAAAGCAGAACTGTAACAACGAAAAGAAGAAAGACAGGAGATATCCATGGGAAAATATATTCTTGCAGTAGACCAGAGTACACAGGGCACAAAAGGACTGCTGTTTGACAAAAGCGGAAAACTGATCGGTCGTGCCGATCACGGACATCGTCAGCTGGTAAACGAAAAAGGCTGGGTTGAGCATGATCCGGAGGAAATTTTTCTTAACACACTTGAGGTGTGTCGGGAGGTTGTGGAACAGACAGGGATATCAAAAAAGGATATTTGTGCCATGGGTATTTCCAATCAGCGGGAAACCTCCCTGGCATGGAATAAAGAGACGGGGAAACCTGTTTATAATGCCATTGTCTGGCAGTGTTCCCGTGCAGCAGAAATCTGTAAACGACATGAGGCAGAAGCAGAGCTTGTCCGGCGAAAAACCGGCTTGAAATTATCTCCTTATTTCCCCGCATCCAAAATGCAGTGGCTTATGGAAAATGTACCGGGGGCTGGAAAGCTGGCAGAGAAGAACCAACTGGCACTGGGCACAGTGGACACCTGGCTTTTGTATCATCTCACCAAAGACCATACCTTTAAAACCGACTATTCCAACGCATCCCGTACCCAGTTATTTAACCTTGAAACGCTGACATGGGACGAGGAACTGCTGCAACTTTTTGGAATCCCTGCGTCTGCCCTGGCCCAGGTGTGCATGTCCGATTCTGCGTTTGGCATGACGGATCTGGACGGTTTCCTGGAAAAAGAAATCCCCATCTGTGGCGTCCTGGGAGACAGTCACGGAGCATTGTTTGGGCAAAACTGCAGACAGCCGGGACAAATCAAGGCAACCTATGGAACCGGTTCTTCCGTGATGATGAATATTGGCGATAAAATGCATTTATCGGATAAAGGAATTGTGACATCCATTGCCTGGGGTATGCATGACCAGGTGAAATATGTACTGGAGGGAAATTTAAACTACACGGGGGCAGTTATCAGCTGGTTGAAAGACCAGATGGGACTGATCAGCCATGCCGGTGAAACGCAGGAGATGGCGGAATTGGCAAATCCTGAGGATGGAACCTATTTCGTTCCTGCCTTTACCGGTCTGGGAGCACCTTACTGGGATGCAGAGGCAACCGCTATGTTTACCGGAATCACCAGAACCACAGGAAGAAGGGAAATGGTAAAGGCGGGATTGGAGAGTATTGCCTACCAGATTACGGATTTGGTGGAACTGATGCGAGAGGAAACCAGTTGCCGGGAGGAAGAACTCCGGGTGGATGGAGGACCTACTGCAAACCGGTATCTCATGCAATTCCAGGGAGACATGGCACAGACCCGTATTTCTGTCCCGGAACTTCAGGAATTATCCGGCATGGGAGCAGCATATATGGCAGGAATCACCGCCGGTGTTTACCAGGAGGATAAAATTTTTGACCACATCCAGAGAAGAATCTATGAGCCGACCATGAATGTTAATCTTCGAGAGGCAAAATACAATGGTTGGAAACAGGCGGTTGGTCAGGTACTGGCACATAGAGGAAATAAAACGTTTTAAAATAATATTTTAATAAATGTGAAAGGCTGTCTTTTTTTTCTGATTTAGTTTATAATGTTTAAACAGATCAATAAAAAGTTAGAAACAACCGGGAGAAATTAGGAATGAATGTAAAAGCCATAGATATTGCCAGGGCACTGGGCATTTCCAAGTCTACCGTATCTTTGGCATTAAACGGTAAACCAGGAGTCAAGGAGCAGACACGACAAGAAGTGCTGGCGTGTAAACAGAGATTAGAGCAAAACGGGGTTCCGCATGTGGATACCATCGTTGGAGGAACAGAGAAGACAAAAGAACGTCAGATTAAGGTCGTCCGGGTTATTAATGGAATGAAAAACATTCTGGGAGCAGAACTGAATCTATGGACGGATGTGCATGCAGTATTTGAAAAACAATTGCGGGAATACGGGTATTCCTTAGGGTTAATGTATGCTGATCTGCGGGAAAAGGATCAATCCGGATTGATTGCGGAGTGTAATGCGGACGATGTGGCAGGAGTGATTCTGTTCGGCACAGAATTAAAACCGGAGGATGTTTCTGTGGTGGAGCGAATTAAAAAGCCCATGGTGGTGTATGATGCTGTCATTGATTCGGATAAATATCCGTTTGTTCTTATAGACAACAGACAGGGTGTGGAACTGGCAGTGAATGAACTATTGTCCAAGGGAAATACTGATATCTGGTATCTGAGCAATCCCATGCCTATGTATAACTATTTAAGCCGCAGACGTGGCTTTTTAGAAATTATGAAAAACAAAGGCTATGGAGATGTTTCCCACAGAATCATCGACACAGGAAGTTCTGTGGACGAAGTCAGCCATTTTATGAAAAGTTATCTGAAAAAAGCGAAACTTCCTCAGGCGTATATTATGGAAAGCTACCATGTGTCTATGGGAACCGTGATTGCCATGCAGGAACTGGGCATTGAAGTCCCAAAGGATGTGAGCCTGATTGGCATAGACACCCTTCCAAAGTTCTTGACGGGAGGCTGGAATCTCACCAGCGTCAGGGTTCCCCATACGGAACGGGCATATTGGACGGTGCAGCTTTTACTGAAAGAACTGGAACATCCGGTACGGGAGAAGTGTAAGCTTTATACCAACTGCGTCTTTGTGAACGGAGAGACGGTTCAGGAACGGTAAATAATCGAATAGTGAAAAACAAAAATCCAAATTCCAAGAAGAGTTTGGATTTTTTGTTTTGCCAAAAATATAAAAGTTTAAAGAGTTTAAAAACAAAGCCCGACTTAATACATAATGCACAATTTCAACCAATAAAAATTGAGTAAAGTGCCAAAAAGCACAAAAAGTCGACGAAAATAGTTGAAAATTTAAAAGAAAAAGTTTAACATATAAACATAGCAAGAGAGAAATAAAACAAATTTAAACAAATACAATAAACGAGGAGGTGAAAACGGCAATGAGAAAATGGAATTATGATTTTGATGTTCCTGATGCAAAAAAAATCCGCATGTTAGTTTATACAGATTGCAAGAACGAGGCAGACGATCAGTTCGCACTGGCACATCATGTAATGACTCCGAAATTCATTGTCAAAGGCATTATTGGTGGGCACTTCAATATGAATCCTCAGGAATATGGGGAGGGACACACGGCAGCAGCCAGTGTGGCAGAGGTTCATAAGGTCTTGAAACTGATGGATATGGACGATGCTTATCCGGTGGTTTCGGGAGCAGAGTACCCTCTGCAGGATGAAACGACACCGAGGCAATCTGATGGAGTAAAAATGATTATTGAAGAGGCAATGAAGGATGACCCTCATCCACTGTTCATTGCCTGTCAGGGAGCCATTACCGATTTGGCATCAGCCATCCTGATGGAGCCGAAGATTTGCGAAAGAATGACGGCAATCTGGATTGGTGGTGGTATGTATCCGGAAGGCGGTTTTGAGTTTAACTGCAAACAGGATATTGCAGCAGCCAATGTGGTGATGAAATCCACCATGCCGGTGTGGCAGGTGCCCATCATGGTATATAAACAGATGTCCGTAACATTGGCAGAACTTCAATTAAAGGTAAAGCCGTGTGGTGAGCTTGGAAAATATCTGTTTGAACAGATGGTGGCATTCAACTATAAGGCAGCAGATGATGCTCATTGGCCGCATGGAGAAATCTGGGGACTTGGAGATACTCCTACAATTGGTGTTCTTCTGGAAGAATCAGAGAAGACGGATATTTTCGATGAAATCGAAGCACCGACCATTAATTATGAAGATATGAGTTATTCCTTTGATGGACATAACCGGAAGATCAGAGTATACAAGCAGTTGAATCCCAGAACGACTTTAGATGATTTCTTTGCAAAATTGCAATTGAATTTCGGATCGTAACAAAAGAACAGGAAAAACAAATAAAAAAGTATGGAGGAACACTATGAGAAAGAATTGGAACAAAGTGACAGCACTGGCATTGACCGGCGTAATGAGCGCCTCTCTATTAACAGGGTGCGGAAATGCATCAGGTGAAGCAAATAGTAGTTCGACTGCAACAGATGGCGCACAGGCTGAAACAACCGCAAGTGCAAGCAACGATGGAAAAATCCATGTAGAGTTTTTTAACCAGAAAACAGAGATTGTAGATATTCTGCAGGGATTGATTGCAGAGTACGAGTCTGAGAATCCTGATATTAAAATTGATCTGGTAACTCCTGCAGATGCATCCACTGTTTTGGCTTCCAGGATGGCAAGTGATGATACACCGGATATTTTTACCAACTGGCCTAATGCAACTTTCTTTGCAGCGGTAGATTCCGGTTATGTGATGGACTTGTCTGGTACTGGCATTATGGATAATGTTCAGGATGCAGCAAGAGAACAATGGAAACACGATGGCGGTGAGTATGCAGCAACGGTTTCTTATAACTGCTCCGGCATCTGGGTCAATGAGGAATTATTTGCACAGGCTGGAATCACAGAGAAACCTACAACCTGGGCAGAACTGATGGATGACTGTGAAAAATTACAGAGTGCAGGCATTACTCCTTTCGTAACATCTGGTAAGGAAACCAGTATTACAGACCGTATTTTACAGGTTTATCTGGCATCTTCCATGGGTGGTGCTTATCAAGAATTTGAAGACGATGCAGCAGCAAAGACCGTAGATGCAAGTGCTGCTTATGCAGCTGGCTTAAAGTCCATGGCTGAGAAGATGGTACAGATGGTTGGTTACAGTCAGGATGATATTATGGGAACCGATCAGGATAGTGCAACCGCAAACTTTGCAAATGGTCAGGGCGCCATGATGATTGGTGGCTCTTGGTTAAATGCCTCTATTACCGCAGCAAACCCGGACATCAAGATTTCCATGATGCCGATTCCTGGTGATACAGCAGAGAAAACCAATACCTGTGCATATCCTGGAGATATGGCTTTGTGCATCGCAAAGAATTCGGATGTATCTGATGCAGCCATTGCTTTTGTAAAATGGATGACTAGCCCTGAAATCGCTACCAAATATGCAGAGGCAGAAGGAAATCCGTCCTGCATCAATGGCGTAACCTATGTGGCTGAGCCTCTGGAAGAGTTATATGCCAACTATGTAACTACCGGAAAATTTATCTTAAATCCGGACTGTAACTGGACAAAAGCACAGCAGGATGCGGCAGGAGCAGCAATCCAACAGTTATATTATGACCAGGATACTGACAGCTTTGCTGAGAACCTGGCAGCAGCTTTCAACGATAACTAAAATACAGGATAGAAATCGGACATCTGAACTTGTTTCAGATGTCCGAAAACTTCCGGGAGGAATCTAATGCGTAATAAATGGAAAAAGAAAGATATCATATTACTTGGGTGGACAGTAATTCCTTTTGGTCTATATACGCTGTTCTTCATAATCCCTATTTTCATGGGAATTAATTTTTCCCTCACGGACTGGAATGGTTTGACAAAAGGCTACAACTATGTGGGATTTCAGAATTTTGTCTCTTTATTTCAGAACAAGCGAATTCGTAATTCCATGCTGTTTACCGGAAAATACACGGTTGCTCTGGTGGTTATCGTTATGGCGCTGGCAATGGTGTTGACATTACTGCTGACTTATGTAGTTGCTGCAAAGTTCAGAACAGCCTTCCGTTCTGTTATTTTCTTCCCGGCAGTGCTTTCCCTGATTACCATTTCCCTGACATGGAACCAGATTATGTACCGTGTACTTCCCCAGCTTGGACAGATGTTAAATATCGATTGGTTGTCTAAAAACCTGTTGGGTGACCCTAAAACAGCCATGTGGGGTGTTATTTTTATCAATGTATGGCAAGGAACAGCCATTCCTTTCGTTATTTTGTTAGCAGGTATTCAAAATGTTCCCACCGATTTATATGAGGCAGCAAAAATAGATGGAGCAAGTAGTTTCCGTTTATTTACAAATATTACGATTCCTTTTATGATTCCAACCATTAATGTTGCATTTGTTATGGTGTTAAAGAGTGGATTGACGGTTTTCGATATTATTCAGGCAACGACTGCTGGCGGACCCATGAGAACCACGGAATCCGCAGGTATTCTGATTTATCAGTTGGCGTTTAGCGACAACAAAACCGGTTTATCTTCAGCCTATGCAGTAGTTTTATTAGTTACAATTGGTTTGATTTCGGCAATTCAGATGAAAGTTAGTTCTAAATTGGAGGTGGGACAGTTATGACAACCAAAAAATTACCAATTAAAATACTGGCTTATGCATTTCTGTTATGTGTAACGATTGTGGTACTGTTTCCTGTCTATGTGACCTTTGTAACTGCTTTTAAGACAACGGCGGAATCTACGCAGAATTTTTTCTCACTGCCTAGCAGTTTTTATCTGGGAAACTTTAAGCAGGTTATGGCAGACGAACACTTTGGAGATTATGTCAAGAATTCCCTGCTGATTACCTTGATTTCTGTTGGACTGATTTCTTTTATTGTTCCCATGGTTTCCTATGCAATCGCCAGAGAATCCAAGAGACACACTTATTTCCGTGTGATTTATGTGGCAATCTTATTGTCCATGTTTGCTCCCTTCCAGGCATTAATGACGCCGTTGACACAGCTTTGTACCAAACTGGGCATTATGAATCAGGGCGGATTGATTCTGATTTATCTGGCGTTTTCTTTAGGACAAGGGGTGTTCCTTTTTTCCGGGTATTATAGTTCAATTCCTTTGGAACTGGAAGAGGCTGCAACCATTGACGGATGTACCACCACACAGACCTTTTTTAAGATTGTATTCCCGCTGGCAAAACCCATGACCGTGACAATTATTATTTTAAATACCCTGTGGATTTGGAATGATTTCCTGTTACCTTTACTGATTCTTAATAAGTCTGCTGATATGTGGACACTGCCGTTATATCAGTACAACTTTAAATCTGCTTATACCTTTGACTATAATTTGGCATTTGCGTCCTTCCTGTTCTCTATTGTGCCTATGATTATCATGTACATTGCTCTGCAGAAGAACATTATTGAAGGACTGACGGCAGGAGCAGTTAAGAGCTAAATTCGGATGACTTACGGGAGGAGTAGACTGCGATGATTACAGAGATTAAATATGTTCCGGTGACAGAAGATTCCTATCCCTTCCAAGCGGCTGCCAGACGCTGTCACTTTTCTGAGATAGGCTATGTGGAAGACGAGTATTTGATGAGTGGTACAGCAAATGTATACACGGAAATCAATGCTAACCATGAGGTGGCAGTTCAGATTCCTGATGTGCTGTATACCACCAGACTTCTGGTGAGACGCCCCAGTGATATTCAGAAATTCAGTGGCAATGTGGTCATTGAAATCTTAAATTCCACTGCAATGCTGGATATTGACCGTATCTGGGTGGACATCTGGAAATATCTCACCAGAAACGGAGATATTTATATTGGTATTACCAGCAAGGGTCATGTGGTGGACGCGTTGAAACGATTTGATGCAAAGCGGTATGCCGCAATCAACTGGGATAATCCGGACAAATCCAGAACGAAACCCGCTTATGAGGTTCTTCCTTTCTTGGAAGATTATGAGTCCGGTTTATATTGGGATATGCAGATTGATTTAGCGCGTCTGCTGCGAACCCCGGATGAAAAAAATCCCATCCGGGAATACGGAAAAGCCTATTTGTATCTGGCAGGCTGGTCACAATCGACTACTTATATTGCCAGAACTATTCGCTCTTTTACGGACTGCAGTAATTTTCCGGAAAATCGAAATCTCTTTGATGGTTACTACAGTGCAGGAGGAGATGCATCCCTGGCTCCTATCAATGCCTACGAGGAGCAGCCTGTAGGAAGCAGGATTTTCGAGGCAGGAGCACGGCCAAGCAGGAATGTGCTGATGTGTTCCAAGCCTTTAATTGAAATTAATACAGACAGTGAAACCAGAGGAGCAGCGTGGAGTGAGGATCACGATGAGCCAAACTATAAATTCAGAAGTTACCAGATTGCAGGAACCAGCCATGATTCCTGGTATAACATGACCGATTATTATGATCAACAGTTGTACGAGGATGCAAAACGGGCAGGAACACCGCTGGAATTTGAGGGATGTGAAGGAGAACCCTTGAATACTCCTTATGAATACATATTTCAAGCAGCTTTACGGAACTTATATCTGTGGGTAAGAGAAGAAATTCCTGCACCTCATGCGCCTAGAGTAGAGGTGATGCGTGCGGATGAGAATACGCTTGATGCAGGAATGCATATAGCACTGTACGGAAAAGTGAAGTATATGTACAAAAAGGATTTATTTGGAAATACGCTGGGTGGTATTCGATGCGGCAATGTGGAGTATCCTCTGGGACACTATGAGAGCTATGCAAAGAAAGCGGACGGTTCCCTTCAGGGAATGTTTGGAACCTTTTATCCGTTCTCCCCGGAACTGCTTCAAAGCCTGTATGGAAGTTTGCATCATTACCGTGAACTCATCGAGAAAAATGCCGGGGAACTGATTGCAAAAGGTTTTCTTCTCCGGGCAGACAAAGAGGACTATATGAACACGATTTTAAATACTGCAGAGGCACATGGATTGAAATAAAAACTGGAGAAATGCGGAAATGAAACAATGTAGCTACGAGAAACAGGTAGAAAAATGGGGAATGCTGGAGATCTCTCTGGAAGGGAAAACAGAGGGAAATCCCTTTACGGATTATGGCATTCAAGGAACCTTTACCGGAAAACAAGAACGTGTGACTGTAGATGGCTTTTATGATGGAAACGGTATTTACAAAGTCCGCTTTATGCCATCTTTTGAAGGAAAATACACCCTTACGGTTACGGGCAGTGCTATCGATGGACTAAGTTACACTGGTGAGTTTCTCGTAACGGAACCTGGTAAGGATAATCACGGTCCTGTGCGGGTGGTCAATACTTATCATTTTGCCTATGAGGATGGAACACCCTACTACTCCATTGGAACGACCTGCTATGTGTGGGATTTGCAAAGTGATGAACGAATTGCCCAGACGCTGGAAACCTTAAAGCATAGTGCTTTTAATAAAATTCGTTTCTGCATTTTTCCCAAACATTATGATTATAACCTGGGAGAGCCACGGTCATATCCTTACGAGGGAACCCCCATGGACTCCCGTGTGCTGACAAAGGAAAATTTTCTGGAATATATGGGAAATACAGAAGGAAATCATTGGAACTTTTTTAGATTTAACCCAACGCATTTCCAACATATAGAAAAGTGCATTCTGGCACTGCAAAATCTGGGAATTGAGGCAGATCTGATATTGATGCATCCTTATGACAGATGGGGATTTTCCCAAATGTCACCGCAGGAGGATGCGTTATATTGGAAGTATGTGATTGCACGTTTCAGTGCCTGCCGTAATGTATGGTGGTCATTGGCAAATGAGTATGATTTATTTCCCCATAAGACAGTGAAAGACTGGGAAGGCTACGCAAAAATAATTTGTGAAAAGGATGCTTACCATCATTTACGTTCCATTCACAATTGTATTTCTTTCTATGATCATACAAGACCGTGGGTTACGCATTGCAGTATTCAGAGACAGGATTTATACAAATCTTCGGAATTTGTGAATGAGTGGAGGGAACGATACCATAAGCCTGTTGTGTTGGATGAAATCGCTTATGAGGGAAATATTCAGCATGGATGGGGAAATATTTCGCCACAGGAAATGGTAAGACGATTCTGGGAGGCAGCCTGTCGAGGGGCATATCCTGGGCATGGGGAAACTTACATGAATGAGGATGATGTGCTGTGGTGGTCTCACGGAGGAACCCTGCACGGGGAAAGCTATAAACGATTTGAACTATTACATCAGATCATGAAAGAAACGCCGGGAATCGGGCTTTGCCCTTATGAAAAGTGCGGCTGGGATGAGGTCTGTGCCACACCAGAGGAAAGTACGCAAAAACAGAGTGCCGTGAAAGATTATTATTTGTACTATTATAGCTTTATGCGTCCTTCCTTCCGGGAATTCTATTTCGATGAAGAAACAAAGTTCCAGGTACGGGTCATTGATACCTGGAATATGACCATTGAAGATAAAGGAATTCATCAAGGAAAATTTAAAATTGAGCTGCCCGGCAGAGAATACATGGCTGTGCAGATTAAGAAAGTAAAAAATCCACCGGAATAGGTGGATTTTTTACGTGTGTAATTTATAGCACTGCCATTGCTGGAAAAATGTGATTTTAGTAATTTAAAAATCCAGGTATCTGTTCAGAACCCCTTCGGGTTCAATAACCAATTGTTGTGCAAAACAGAGAATTGAAATTTTTTTTCTGCTCTGATTTGCTGTTACTTTGTGGATAAAAACAATGATTTTTTACTCGTTTATCATCCTGGTGGATAAAACGCAACCATCGGTATTCTATCCGTTTCATTTTCGCCTTTGGAGACGATTTTGAATATATTTATTAGCATTTGTACCTTCAAATTTAATACTTATCCACCGTCATTTTGCCAAGCTGCTTTTGTGACAGATTCGCTTTTTTACAGCATTTCCGCTGTACTATAATAGAAACATAAAATTTTGCGGAAAGAAGGTGGTCTGAATGCCGGTTAACATCACAGAAGAATTCGTTCGACATTTAATGGAACAAAATGCAGCACTGTCTGACCAGGTTGCCGAATTAACTGCTACTGTAAAGGAGCTGAACCAGACCATCCGGGAACTGAAGGAGCAGTTAAACAAAAACTCCAAAAACAGTTCCAAGCCGCCTTCCTCAGACGGACTTAAGAAGCCTTCGGCAAAAAAGAACAACAGCCTTCGTGAAGTCTCCGGGAAGAAGCAGGGTGCGCAGGAAGGTCATGACGGCGTTCATCTTTCTGTCATTTCCAAGCCGGATCATACCATGGATCATATGCATTCTGACCGTACAGTATGTCCCTATCGTGCGAAATGTCTTGATAAGGCTTGTATAAAAGAAACCCGTCATGAGATTGATGCAGTTGTGACTGTAGATGTTACTGCCCACAATCTCATTGAAGTATGCAGATGTCCTTTGCATGGTGGCGTGAAAGCCGGAGCATTTCCCGAAAACATCAAGGCGACTGTCCAGTATGGCAAAAACCTTCAGGCAATGGTTATAGCTTTCAACACCGTTGGTGCGGTGAGCATTAACCGTACACATGAAATCCTGTCCAGTGTGTTTAACATTCCCTTGGCGACAGGAACCATCAAAAACATGGTGACACGCTGTGCGGAATCACTGAAAGATACTTATGAGCGAATCCGTCTGATGATGACTTCACTCGGTCTGCTTCATTGTGATGAGACTGGAACCCGCGTAGATGGAAAAACATGCTGGGTTCACGTTGCATCCGATCAGGATTATACATATCTGACCATAAATCAGAAACGTGGTCAGATAGGCATGGACGCTGCAGATATACTGCCACATGCCCGTGGAACCATCGTGCATGACTGCTGGGGTTCATACTGGAAGTATCAGGATGTGACACATGCCATCTGCTGTGCGCATCTTCTCCGGGAATGAAACGGTGTGATTGAAAATCATCCGGATCAGACCTGGGCTGCAAGATTTAAGAAGCTACTGCTCGACATGAAAAAGGTGCGTGATAAAGCACTTCTTTCAGAGAAGGATGAGGTCAGCTACTATCACCGCCATAGGTTTGATATGGAGTATGATGCCATCATCAAAACTGCATATGAGGAAAATCCACTTCCTGAAACATCTGCTAACAAGCGCGGTCGCAAGAAAAAGAGCAAAGTATTAAATTTGATCTGCAGACTGGATAATTACAAGGAATCAGTCTGCCTGTTTATAAAGAATCTCTGTGTACCATTTGATAACAATCAGGCGGAACGCGATCTGAGAATGGTAAAAGTAAAGACCAAGGTCTCAGGATGCTTCCGAAGCGAAGAAGGCGCACAGGAATATCTTACAATCATGAGTTACATCGGATCAGCCCACAAGCATGGAATAAATGCTTTCACAGCTATCCGCGAAGCACTGAACGGAAACCCAGATATCATTTTCAGCTAACGGGGTTCTGAACAGATATAAAAAATTATTATATACGTTCTTGTGCCCGATTGTAAAGAATGCTATATTGACAATAACAACAATAAAACTTGAAAAAAGGAGTATTTTCATGGAATTTCAGACCGTAATTGAGAAAAGAAGAAGTATCAGAAATTTTGATCCAGGAAGGGAAGTCAGCCGCGAGCAGATCGAGACACTGATCCGTGCCGCCTCCCTGGCTCCATCCTGGAAGAATCAGCAGACATCCCGCTATTACTGTATCCTGTCCCCCTCTCGGATCGAGGAGTTCCGTCAGAAATGCCTCTCGGAATCTAATCAGAAAAATTGCGCCGGTGCACCGGCACTGATCATCACCACCTTCAAAAAAGGAATCGTGGGATTTGACAAAGCTACCGGTTCCCCGGTCAATGAAGCAGGCGACGGCTGGGGCTACTACGATCTGGGACTTCAGAATGAAAATCTTGTCCTCAAAGCCGCTGAACTTGATCTTGGCACTCTCATTATGGGCATCCGCGACGAGCC
>ENA-ORUI01001355-ORUI01001355.1-human-gut-metagenome-genome-assembly--contig:-NODE-1355-length-25110-cov-3.264338_pt1 | contig 25110 bp, 20 predicted proteins | sample MGYA00242078_ERZ509205 | MGnify/ENA primary metagenome ERZ509205 (study PRJEB26280, sample SAMEA2338828) | human gut metagenome | biome: human gut; feature: human-associated habitat; material: faeces... | reverse complement strand
TTTCCGCGCCGGAAATGAGCGAGTTGCCGCCCACCTGCGGCATCTTTTCGAGGAGCACTACAGTGGCGCCGGCGTTCTTGGCTTCAATGGCAGCAGAGAACCCTGCGCCGCCCGCACCAATCACTACGACGTCATAGGAAGCATTCTTCGGCAGATCCTTGACCGCAGCTTTGAGAGCCTTTTTATCGGCCTGACCGAGTGTGACACCCGCTTTCTTAGCCGCATCTTCAACAGCAGCGAATAAACCCTTCGACGTGAAGGTTGCTCCGGAAATGCCGTCGAGCTGCACTGAGTTGGCAGCAACGATCTGATCCTTCAAATCGGTGAAGACCTTTTTAGCAAGCACCGGATTTTCGGCATTCTTCAGAATGTCGATTTTCTGAATTTTGCCGTTGTCAAACGTCACGGCCACCTGAATATCGCCGTGCTTGCCGACGCCCACGCCCTGCATAGTGACCGGGGCGGCAAAAGCTGCCGCAGCGGCAAAGGCAAATGCAGCTGCAAAAATCGACTGAGTGAATTTCATCACCATCTCCTCCTTGATTTCGCGCCTTGTTCTTGAAAGAGTCCGACGATTGCTGCAGCATCAAGCTGCGGCAATGCATTACTCAATCAGAACAAAGTCACATGTATTCGTTGGGAGGCATTATGCTCAGCAAACTTGAAGATAGTGATTGGGGTTTTGTCGTATATGCTCCGAAAACATTCAAAAAAGGCGGTGATTCCCAGAGAGAATCACCGCTCTTCAAAGGTTTGATCAGAACGCCTTATTTGCCGCTTTCCGATTCATCCCAATAGGCCTCACGGAAGTCGATCCCCGTATCGGCGCGAAGGTGGAAATTCTTCAGCCGTGCATCCGCACCGGCAGTGCCGACCTCATAAACGAGATAGGCCCAGGGCGCATCGTTCCAAACCATTTTCTGGGCCTGCTGATAAAGCGCCGTACGCTTGGCTTCATCCGTAGTGCTGATGGCTTCATCGAGCAGCGCGTCGAACTTCGGGTTGCTGTAGTAGGACGTATTCATAAATTTCGGAGGCGCCTGCCGCGAATCGAGCAGCGGGCGAAGCACCCAATCCGGATCCATTGATCCGTCGGCCCAGCCAATGTAATAAAGGCGGGATTTTGCTTCCTTCGGATCCTTAACGCCATATACGATCTGCGCGCGAACGCCCGGCTCAAGCATACGTGTTGTCGTCTTGATGCCGACCTGCGCAAGCTGCTGCTGCAGGAACTGAACGACTTTCGCCGAAGTACTGTTGGAGTATCCAGACCAAATTTCAGTCGTGAAGCCGTTCGGATATCCTGCTTCCTTAAGCAGTTCGCGAGCCTTCTTCGGATCATAGGGCCAGGGGCCGAGCTTCAGTGCGCCGGGAATCTCTGCCGGATAGATCGTCGCGGAAGGTACGGCGTAGCCTGCAAAGGCCACTTTGCAGAGCGCCTCCTTGTTGATGGCATAGTTGATCGCCTGACGCACGCGAACGTCATCGAAAGGTTTAACGGTCGTATTGATCGAGAGATAGCGCTGCATGATGGAAGGCACCTCTTCAATACGGAACTTCGGATCCCCCTTAAACTGAGCGATCTGTTCATTAGGCATGGGGAAGACGAACTGCGCTTCACCCGTATGCAGCATCGCCGCACGAGTGCTGTTTTCCACCACCGGCTTCCAAACGATGCCGTCGAGCTTCGGCAGCGACGGATCTCGGTAATTGGGGTTCTTCTTGACGACAAGCTCTTCTGCGGGATTAAAGGAAACCAGCGTATAGGGCCCCGTGCCGCAGGCATTAAAGGCCGTGACTTTCTTGCCCTCAAGGCCATGCGCATCCTTGAGGAGACTTGGACAGATCATCTGCGGGTTCGTCATCGCTAGACGGCGAACGAAAGTCGCGAGCGGAGCCTGCAGCGTAAAGCGCACCTTGTACGGATCGAGCACCTCGACCTTTTCGATGAATTTGTAGACGTTGTAGCGCGAGAGCTTATTGTCGGGATTAAGCAGCCGGTCAAAGTTGGCCTTGACGGCGTCGGCCGTGAACTCGGATCCGTCATGGAACTTGACGCCCTTTTTCAAGGTAACCGTCCAGACCTTCGCATCGGGTGAAGTTTCATAGCCTTCAGCAAGTTCCGGCACAGGCTCCATCTTGGAATTGAAGGTAAAGAGACCTTCATAGAACGATTTCGAAGCGAGGCGCGTCAAAATGTCGGGCGCATCGTAAGGATCAAGCGACGTGAACGAAGCCGAGACAGCAACCGTGACAGTGCGGGCGGCTGCGGGCGCAGAAAATGCGAGCGTACCGGCGGCAGCAGAGGCGGCCAGACAGCTCAGCGCAAAAAAAGTACGTGACATATTGCTTATTAAATTGAGGTCAGAAGTGAAACACGTTCACGGGCATCAGTGCGTCAGCTCGGTGAGTCGGCTGCGGGCAATTTCTGAGAGGAAGCAGACGGCCAACGGCAGAATCTCGTCATTGAAGTCGAACTTCGGGTTGTGAATGGCTGCCTGATGGGTTTCATCGGCCATGCCGATATAAGTCTGAATGCCGGGAATTCGATTGGCGTATTCGGCGAAGTCTTCACCAGCCATCGACATCGGCACGGGCTGAGGGCATCCCGGTCCGAACAGACGCTGAGCGACGCGCTTGGCCGCATCGGCACAAACAGGCGAATTGATGAGCGGCGGCGTGAGATGATCGATCCTCACCTCATGCCCGAGGCCCTGCGCAAGTGCGATGTGTTCGGTCATGCGGCGCATTTCGGTTTCAATAAGCGCCCGCACTTCCGGATTGAAAGTACGGATCGTGCCGGAAAGCTGCAGCTCATTCGGAATGACATTCGGCGCCCGGAGATTCCCCGCCTGCACGGCACAGATTGAAAGCACTGCGGGTTCGATCGGGTTCACTTTGCGCGAAACGATCGTCTGGAGTGATTCAGAAAGAAGCGCAGCCGTCGGGATGGGATCGAGCGTCGTATGCGGCCTCGCAGCGTGCGCGCCGCGCCCTTTGAGCGTGATGTAGAAAAAGTCACAGGAAGCCTGAACAGGGCCAGCCTGAATACCGATCTGTCCTTTCGGGAAGACCGGCGAAGCGTGAGCGCCGTAAATTTCGAGAGGCTTATATTTTTCCAGCACGCCGGCGGCAACAACGCTTCTGGCGCCTCGGCCGATTTCTTCGGCCGGCTGAAAGACAGCCAGAACTCGGCCGGGAAAATTCGGATGCGCATGAAGTGCGCGTACCGCTCCCAAGAGCCAAGTCACATGTCCGTCATGGCCGCAGGCATGACAACGCTGTGAAGTCTCACTTCTCCAGGCATTTTCAGATTCGTCGGGCATGGCAAGCGCATCCATATCTGCGCGAAGCGCCACCGTCGGGCCGGATGCATTCCCGTTCACGACGGCGATTACACCGCCTTCGACGAGCTTGTCATCAAATTCAACACCCCATTCGCTCAGTTTTGTGGCGATGACGCCGCAGGTGCGGGAAGTGTCGAACCCAAGTTCGGGATGCTGATGAATGTCGCGCCGTATCTGCGCAAGCTCATTTCCCCAAGCGAGAATTTCAGCGGGGATGCGGTCGGCGTACATGAACTCAGCCATTAGAACCTCCAACATGTTTTGTTAGTGTCTAAACATTATTCCGCTCGGCGCAGAACATGCCGCTCTCCCGTTTCACGCAGTCACTTTGCTTTTCGTCATGGGTCGAAAAGAATACAGCCTGTCACACTGCCGCTAACAATCCAAACTGACCAATCAAACCTTGCCAGACATTGCCCTGCTTCGAAGCAAGCTTCATTTTGATAAGTAACGGCAGCTTTTAATCCCAGAATTTTGAAAACTGCCGACGACTTTGTTCGTTTGGCAAGCACACAGCAAAAACCCCGCATTAAGCGGGGTTTCGAGTAATTGAAAAGCAGCCTCACATAACAAACAGTTGTTAACCATTGCAATGATGAGCTTGTGATTTCCCCCTTCTAGGGAACTTTGAATGTATACATATGGCATTCTCCACAGTAGTTCACTCCGGGTTTGTGCCCCTTGTGACATTCGGTACACGGTAAGTTCCCATCGTGCTGACTATGCGGATTCACTTCTTCAGGATTCTTCGGTTGGGTCCTTTTGGAGACAGCGTCATACCATCCATGACACCCAACACAGGCTTCGTGCTTTTGATCGTCAATTTTGAGTTCCGCGCTGCCGTCCTTCACATGACATGATGTACAAGGCAGCCCTTTCGCAACGTGCCGGTCGGCTAGAAATTTGCCTTCGGCAGCATTTACTGAGACGGACGCTCCCATCAGACCAATGCAGATTGCGGCGGTCAATCTTTGAAAGAACTTCATAAAGGGTCCCCTTCTGTTCGAAGGGGGAGGGAACGATTTCGCTCTCTCCCCCCAACATGACCGATTTCAATCGGTTCTATTTTCGTTTATGCACGATTTGGCAGTGTTGCAACGATCTTGCCGCAAACCTGGCCGAAGACCAACGTCTCCGTGAGGTTGCCGCCGCCCTGATAAACAAACTTCAGTGCTGAAGCAATTTCACCAACGGCGTAGAGCCCCGGAATCGGCTTCAGATCCCAATCCAGTACTTCGCGCTTAGCGTTGGCAGCAAGACCGCCCTTGGTATTCGGACCGCCAGCAACAAGCGGAACAGCATAGAACGGACCTTCAGCCACAGGCTGCAGCGTACTCTTGAGACGACCGAAGTCCTTGTCTTCTCCTTCCTTACAGAATTCGTTGTAGCGTGCGACTGTCTCAGCTAGGACCTTCGGATCCATCTTGCCACCATTATCCTTCTGTTCAAGAATCTTCTTGCCGAGCTCTTCAATTGAGTCAGCCTTGAGAATCCACCCTTTCTTTACGGCATCACTATTGTCACTAGCTCCCCAATCTATGAAGTCGTAGCCCGGCGTAGAAATACCGCTACCGACCAAGGGTTTTGCTTTGCGAAGCGTTTCGTCAAAGATGAACCATGATGGCGAATTTGCATAATCAAGCGTATCGATATTGAACCTCACCGCCTCTTTATAGAAGAAGTAACGGCTCGGATCCTTCGTCACCTTATGTTCAGCAGCATAGCGTTTACCTTGCTGATTCACGACAATTGCGTGGCCAGAACCGACGACCGGAGTAATCATGCCGATACGAAGTCCGTTGTGACGAATTGGGGCAGGCATAATGATGCGTGAAGCGGCTTTGCCTGCCTTCATCATTCCTGCACCTGCGTCAAGCCCCATGCGAATGCCGTCACCTTCGTTATAAAGCGTGCCGTAGAATGCCCATCCTTCAACCCCAGGCCCTTCAAGGAAAGCCTGACGCATCGTCTTGGAATATTCATAGCCGCCGGTACAGAGAACTACAGCCTTACGAGCTTTATAGGCTACCTTCTTACCATCTTTCTCGGCGATGAGGCCGATAACTTCACCTTTATCGTTCTTGACCAGCGTACGGCCGCGGGTTTCATAATCAACAGCAATTTTGTCCTTTCTATTGAATACACCGGTTTCGAGACACTTCCAGAATGCCTCACCCTGCATGCACTGTTCCTTCGGGAAGTTATAGGTTGATTTAGCAGAATTCACTCGATCCGGATAGGAAGCGCGATAGACCTGATAGCCGCAATCCTTTGCACCGGGGAAATTCGGGAATGCTGCGCCCTTAAAACCAGGCGTTGCAAACGCTTGGAATTTCGGATCGAGTGATTTCATCCAGTCGAGAAGATTCGGCGTATAGTCAGCCCAAGCCTGTGCAAGCCCGTCTGAAACCTCTGGCTGTTCCCCTTCGAGTTTACCGGGAATATTTTCTCCGGAGAACATCGCTTTAGCATATTCTTTCAATGCTTTACGATCCCCAGTTTTATCCGGGCAATGAAAAATACCGCCCGACATGCGAGTGTTTGAACGAAGCGTTGCCTGAGGCTGACGCTCGATAATAATGACACTCGCACCGTTGTCGGCAGCCGTAATTGCCGTTGCAGCGCCAGCACCCCCGAACCCGAGGACAATTACATCCGCTTCTTTGTCAAACTTCGTTTCTGCGGCAGAAGCTACCGCAGGAAAGGTCATTGCACCGACTGCACCGGCAACGGCGGATTTCAAAAGTGAGCGGCGAGAAAAATCAGTCATCATTGTTCTCCTTTCGTTTTTGTCTCCAAGTGCGGTCAACCGCAGGCCGAAACGACCATCCGGAGCACCCGAATAAAAAATACGAAATAGCACTACGCGCGTAGTTCGCGTTAGCTCAAAGAACTAGGACTAATAGGGGAAAGTTCGCCCTCCGCTTGTTTTTTTAAATTTGCAGCCTCTTCCGGCGTTTTAACTCCAAGCTTTTTGAAGGCTGTGGCCCGGTGTCCCTCTACCGTTCGAACTGAGATATGTAAATCATCAGCGACTTCCCTATTGATCCGTCCTGCAATGATCAGATTGACAATTTCCTGCTCACGATCGGTGAGAATATTCCATCGTGCTGAGGCGTTAGTCGGAACACCCCATCCAGCTCGAGCATGACGGTCCTTATCAAGTGCATTGGCGACGGCAGACAGAAGACGTTTGGGGACTACGGGCTTCGTCACAAAATCGACTGCTCCGTGAAGCACTGCACTCACTGCCATATCAATATCACCATGGCCGGAAAGGAAAAGCAAAGGAACAGGATATGAACGTGCACGAAGTTCATCAAAAAGTTCAATCCCGCTCATACCCGGCATACGAACATCGGCAATGATGCACCCTGGTTCTGACGGAGTATCGTCAACCAGAAAAGTCTGAGCACTCTCGTAAGTTTTGACTCGGAATCCTTCGCTCGTCAGCATGAAAGACAAAGCCGTGCGAACACCTTCTTCATCGTCAATAACTCTAATCAGTGGTTGATGTTCCGGTTTCAACATAATCTCTCTCTTCAGGCTCGCATGTGATTACAAATTCCGCTTCTAATCCTCCAACCCCGTCATCACCCCAACGACGAATCTTAAGCCAGCCGCCATAACGTTCAGCAATGCTATGAACGAGCGGCAGCCCCAGCCCTAAACCTTCCCGCTTGGTTGTGAACAGCGGAGTCTGCATTTGTGCAAAGGTCTCATCGTCAATACGCGGACCATTGTCTCGAATACGAGCAAACACAAAATTGTGATTCCCTTTCTTAATCTGCCCAACTTGAATCGTCACGACTGGGAGTCTGTTTGCCGTTTCAACTGCTTGTTGTGCATTCCTAATCAAGTTGAGGATTGCCAATCTAATTGCCATTGGATCGATCTGAACCATAACACCTTGAGATTCATCTGTTATTGTTATTTCAATGGCTTTAGCACCCTTAAATTCCTCTACTGCATCAGCGACAACCCTCACGAAAGAAGAATGCACACGTTCACTCGCTTGCGGTTTTGCAAAATGGCGAACTTTTTCGACGATTTGAGCTGCACGTTCCGCCTCATATGAAATGGTCTTCAATGGTGTCTCAATCACTCCTTTAACATTGTCAATAGTTACACCCCCATTCACATTAGTGAACACTTTCATGAGACCGTGAGCATAACAAGCAACGTTGTTCAGAGGCTGCGAGAGTTCATGTGCAAAAAGTGTAGAAAGTTGCCCAATTATGCCCACCCGCTGCATTCGATCCATTGCATCTTCAAATGCCTTGTTCTTCTCCGCTAATTGCTCCTTTTCCGCAAACATCTCATTCAATTCTTTTGTGCGACGCTCAATCAGCGCATCAGAACGCATAACATGCAGAACTAACCCCACTAAGGCACCGATCAACAGTACAATCGGCCAAGAGAATTCGCGCCAAATCCGAAGCAGAGTCCAATCATTCAAATGTTCATAGGGACCGAGCTTCAGCCTCCGATAAAGTTCATCCACTGACCGATAATCTCCAGCCACTGTCCAGTATGTACCACCCTGCTCTTCCGGCATTTGCAAAAGAAGTGCTGTAATTTCCCTGCGTAATTCATGCGAAAGTGTCGACATAGACGAAATCGACCAATTTGGATATAGCTCCGTTGAAGACAAGCATGACAGAGGGAGCCCTAGTCTGGCATTGAGAATTCGAAGCTTCTGCGGCAGCGTACCTGCCGTCAAGATGTCCTCGATATAGCAGGTCTTGACGAAACCCACATCAGCACGTCCATCCAAGACAGCATCAACAACCTGACGCATATCAAGACCTGACGACTCGCCAACAAAGAGAGTACGTCCAAAAAATTTAAATGGATGCGATTCAATCTTTGCAATCTCTCCCATACCTATTTGATATCCCTGAAATCCATTTGCAACTGTTGCCGCCAACGTCTTACCGCGCAAGTCCTCCAATGTTTTGAGATCACTCCGCGAAGCTAGAACAATCATCGCTGATCCGTTGCTGTGATCGGGGTCTGGCCCTCGATCAGTCACAAGCGTTGCAAGAATGCGGAGACCGTGATCATGCAGACGGCGGTAAAAGCCTGCTCCAGAAAGAACCAGATCAACCTCGTGTTTCCGAATAGCCTCTTCCAACTCCCGAATCTCATAAAACTGAAGTCTCACGCCGTCGACAAGATGAGTGTTGAGATAGTCTGTTGTTTTTTGAATAATGGACAACGACGGATTAGGAGCACTCAGGTAGGTAACACCAATGCGAAGTTCAGCTGCATTTGTTAGGGACACACCTTTAAAAACAAGAAAGAAAACTACAATGCCAACAAGTTTGAGCAACGAACTTGATATTCCTGAAGAAATCATTACGTAAGGTTTTCAATAGAATTTATTCGCCAAGGAAATAGCCATATCTTTTATCAAAATCTTTACCAATGATTATTTCAAAATCTGTCAAATAGGCATAGGGACTTGATTGAAATCTTGCCTGTGCTTACATGAGTTCTTCATCAACTACCTACATGAAGCAACATAACGCGAGCATGCTGGTTACCAGCCTCTCTTGATTGATAAGTAATAAAAGGAACCAACTCGTCCCCGCCAAACAATCGCCGGATGATTAGACTTCCTATTCCATTCCTTCCTTTTGAAGCACTGACTTCCCCAAAAATGGCTCAGAACGACACCAATCGTTCATCTTTCTCTGCTGCTGAGGCGCATGAAACCCGCAGCCTGAACGATTCTGCTGCTCCAACGACAGCGGGCATGTCGTCGCGTACGCCTCTTCCGTGCAGCTGCAAGGCATGGCGCCGCAAGGGCAAAGGCGAATCCAACCGACTTGCGGTCATCGAGGAGCCTGACGGATCAACAGTCGACCTTCCGTTCACAGAATTAACCGGCGATCTGCTTAAAGGTACTTTCGCCGATGATCCTCGCTGGATATGGTTTGCCGATCATTCCAAGTCGCCCGCAGCCCCCTGCGGTGCGGAGCTTCTTGCAAAATTTGGCTTGACAAATGCTGAGCCTCTGCACCTTAGTGAGACTGATGCGCTTCGCTTCATTCGTGACGGGCGCTGGGACGGGATTGGACTGGATCCAAAGTTCATGGCTGAGGCAGCTCGTTTATGCGACCATTTGCTGCCTGCTGCACGTGCAACCAACTGCTCGAACATTCTTATTCGCGAAACCGACGGCACTATTACCGGAGACTTTACGATCGGTACGGGACTGCTCAAGATGCTCCCCGCTATGGGGCTGACCATCTGCCAAACCCGTGCGCTCTTTTTGACTGAAGAGGCTCTGGAGCCGCTTGCCGCGGGCCTCGCCCGGCTGCTAACTGCTCTAGGCGCCCCGCAGGCTAAAGTCATCCGTATTGATCATCCGCTCTCAGCCGATGCCGCAAAGCGTATCGAAGGCGCAGAGGGCTTCAGCCTGCTCTTTAACGCCACCAACCTCGGCCGAGCCCCCAACACCGATCAAATGCCGATTGAATCGGCAGAAGTTTTCCAATGCTTCCCGAAACTCAAAGCGGTACTGGACTCCGTTGATGAACCTGTGCGCCCGCGGCTCATCTGGGAAGCGCAGCAGCGCGGCCTTGAAGCCCGCACCACTTTGGGACTGCGCGTCGTTGTCGCACGCGAGGCGATGGAACTCTTTGCCGGTCGGACGCTGCCGCTTTGTGCGACGCGCTCGATCCTGTGCGACATTCGCCGCGAAGCCTCCAATATTGTCCTGATTGGTATGCCGGGCTGCGGAAAAACCACTATCGGCAAATGCGTTGCGGCAAGGCTTCTGCGTCCCTTCATCGATCTGGACGCCCTCGTGGAGCGTCGAGTCGGCAAATCCTCCGAACGGATTTATCGCGAGGACGGTGAAGAGTATTTCCGCGATTTTGAAAGCGAGATTATCAAAGAGCTCTCCGGACGCCACGGCCTCGTCATTTCAACGGGTGGAGGCGCCTGCCTGCGCCCCGAAAACCGTATGCGGCTCGCGCTCAACGGCACGTTCTACTGGCTCCAGAGGCCGCTCGACCACCTCTCCACCTATCAGCGGCCGCTCTCTCAAGCTCGCGGTGTAGAGGCACTTTACGAAGAACGGTCTCCCATTTTTGAGAAAATCGCCGAGCGCATCATCGAAGTGCAGTCTGTAGAAGATACGGCCGCAGCGCTGATTGGCGAAACAGTCTGCAAACCTTGCTGACGGCGCTGCACCCAGCAGATCCGCCCAACTTCCGTACCGATACATGAGTCGGACAAGCTCCGCAGAGTTCGTCCGACTCCAAAGTTTTAAAGCAATGTCGAGTTATTTACCGAGGTGCGGAGCGTTAAACGCCCGCACCTCTAATAGCTCCCCCCGCCATTTCTCCACCTGCACCAGCGCAGTTGAGGCAATGTTGCCGTTTGAGAGAGCGCTCGCCGGATCGTCAGGCGTGAGCACATTGGCGCAGCCGTTGGCATCAATTGCTCCGTCTGAAGACTCTTGGGGATCAAACCAACCGCCGTGACGCACAACGATCGTCCCTGCCCGAACGCCGTCGGTGACGACGGCGCCGGCGAGAATAGCCCCTCGCAGGCTCGAGACTTTCACCACATCCCCGTTGGCAATGCCGCGCTTGGCTGCATCAACCGAATTCATCTCACAAGGCTCTCGTCCGGCAATATTGGAGCGAGCGCTCGTCACAGGATTGAGCTGGCTGTGCAGTCGGGCGCCGCTCTTGGGACTCACCAGTTCGAGCCAATCGCCTAAGCCTTCCTTGCGTTCCTCCTGAGCCTGAGCGTCCTGACCATGCACGCTGGTCTGATCCGCTGCAAAAGGCGGAATCCACGTTGGATGTGCCGGAGCATCCGCATAGTGAAGCGCTTCAATGCGTTTGGAATAGATCACAATCTTGCCGGACTCCGTCCGCAGCGGGTGCGCTTCAGGATCAGCTCTGAAGTCCGCAAACGCTGTAAAGCGGGTTTCTGCCGGATTCTGCGCGTAGAGGTGAACACCATTCTTCACGAAATCAGCAAAAGCCGGCAGCTCCGCATTCTGCGCTGCCCCAGCGGCAGCGGCCTCTTCGTAGAGCCTCTGAATCCACCCCGCTTCATCCAGACCCTCGGTAAAAGCGTCTCCCAGTCCCAAGCGTTTGGCGAGTTCCGAATAAATCTTATAGTCGCTTCGTGCTTCTCCGACGGGATTGATCACCTGACGCATGAAGACGATGCCGTCGTTGGTAGACGTTCCAATCGGCGAAATGTCGTTTCGCTCCAAGGTCGTCGCCGCAGGCAGAACGATGTCTGCATGACGTGCCGTCGCGCTCCAGAAGGCATCCGTGACAATCACCGTTTCCGGACGGCGCCAGGCCGCTTCGAGTGCTCGTGTATCAGGATGATGCGCAAAGGGATTCCCGCCCGACCAGAAGACCAAGCGGATATCGGGATATTCAATGCGGCTGCCGTTCCAATCAATCACTTTGCCCGGGCAGGCAAGTACGTCAGCCATACGCGCCACCGGAACGGCACGGCTGCCCTTCCAGGGTACGGCGGACTGCCAAACTGCCTTTGGACGAGCAGGAATCTGTCCCAGAACGGGACCTTTGCCAACCGGCCAGCCGCCGCTTTCATAGTGATATGAAACCCCAATGCCGCCGCCGGGAAGACCGATCTGTCCGAGAGCACAGGCGAGCGCAACCGCCATCCAGGGCGGCTGTTCCCCGTAGCGGGCACGCTGCGGCCCCCAGCCGAACATGATCATGGAACGGTGTTCGGAAAGCTCTCGAGCAAACGATTGAATTTGCTGAGCAGGAACTCCACAGCCGATTTCAGCCCATTCCGGTGTCTTTTTCACACCGTCTTCCGTCCCAAGGATGTAGGCCTCCATTTCATTCCAACCCGTCACGCAGTTCGCAAGGAAAGCGCGGTCGAGTCGATTTTCTGTGATGAGGACATACATCATGCCGAGCATCAGCGCAGCATCTGTCCCAGCCCTTACCGGCATCCAGCGGCTGCCGACAACATCAGCCGTTTTAGGCCGAAGCGGATTCACCGCAATCGTACGGATACGCGGATGGTCCTTCAGTTTGCGGATTTCAGCGATGCCCTGATGAAGCGTCGTTGCCCAGTCGATATCGTTGGTAATCAGGGGATCGCATCCCCAAAAGACAATGCGCTCGGTCTTTTCCTTGATGACCGGCCAAGCGGTGGGCTTAAAGAGTTTCCCGCCGACGGCATACGGAAGGATGGTCGAAATTGCTGCGGTGGAGTAGCTGTTGCCGGTCTCAACCCATCCGCCCAAAAGAGAGAGCAGCCGCTGCATCAGCGCAATGGCGTTGTTCACCGAACCGGTTGACTTCCATCCATAGCTGCGGCCCCAGACGGCCGAAGGACCGTAAGTCTCATAAATGCGCCGCAATTCGCCAGCCGCTAAATCTAAAGCCTTGTCCCATGAAACAGGTACGTATTCATCCGCACCGCGCCCGGCACGAGAGGCTGACCCCTTTTCCAAATAACTCCGCCGCACCATTGGTGTTTGAATGCGGGCGGAAGAATATGGGTGCTCTACTAAGCTCGAAAGGTTTGGGCTCGGCGCACGATCACCCTCAAACGGGCGTACAGCAACAAGCCTGCCGTCTTTGGTTTTGGCGTAGAAAAGCCCCCAATGAGAGGCGGTCAGCACTTCTCCGTCCGGAAGTGCTTGGAAAAATGATCTTGGGAGGCTTGAAGTCTCGGGGCTGCTCATGACGAAACAATTCGACGATAGGAATATCTGGCATTTTAGGATCGACTGGTACTTTCCCGAATGTCAACCTGAACAACCTTTAGCCCTACTCATAAACCTTCGATAAAAAGCGCTCCCCTTAAACCGTCCGTAAGAATGGTGCAGTGACTGGCATCGGGAAAGATCCTATGCGAATCGGAGAGCGGCATGAGACAATTGAATTCACCCGCTTGGTTGATTACCTAGCAGTGCCCGGCCATGATCCGGAATAAGCGCCAGCGCCAATCAATGTGGGTACTGGGAGGATGAGCATGTCATCTCCTTTCAAACTGATTGCTGTTTTGATTGCAGCAGGATTTTGTGTGCCCGCAGCTTTTGCTGCTGATGCAGTTACCTCTGCTTCCGTTGTTCCCGCGGCACAAAAAACTCAAGACGGAGCCGTGCTCGAAGGCACAAAAACGCTTGCTGCCAAGGGCGGCGACAGGCTTCCCGACAATGTCGATGCCGTTACGTCTGCTTCGGTCGTTCCGGTTCAGTATCGCCAAACGGATTGGAAGCCGAGCGGCTTCACGGACGCTAAAGACAAAAAACGTGCGCTTTTCATTCTTGACGATCCTCGTCACGAATCGGTCACCTATGATCTTTGCGTCACCGCAATGAAGTTCTTTGAAGAAAAAGGCTTTGAAGTTGAACTTCGTGACCTCATTGCCAACAAATTCAATCCGCTCATTACTACTCGCGAAGAGTTCTATCACGCCAAAGACGGATTTGGGAAAACACCTGCGGATGTGCTCACAGAGCAGGCTTTCGTCAAGAAAGCCGATCACATCATCTTTGTTCAGCCCAACTGGCAGGACACCGTTCCGATGTTCACCAAAGGCTATAAGCTCCGAGTGTTTTCGAAGGGATTTTCTTATGACGACGGTCCGAAGGGACGCGTCGGTCTGCTTCCCGGCAAGACCTTCTACACAATTATGAACGCCGGCTGGCTCGGCATGGGGCAAGGCATGAGCGGCGATTCGCTCAACAAAAATCCCCAGGAATGGGAAACCTGGATGTTTGCAATGCGAGTCGTTGACGATGATGCTGCCGTCGGCAAGGACATGAAGAATCTCGGCCGCTTTGTGAACGATCGGACACCTTCAAACCTTGATCCGAACTACGGCGAAAAAATCGAAGCTTTGCGTGCAGTACTAAGAAAACACCTGGCACGTGATTTCAACCTTTAATTGCTGGCGCACTGAAGTACTCGCTTCTATAGAGGCGTGTACTTTCTCTCTTTCAGTAGCTTAGAAATATTGTTAATCCTGAATTATTACAGGCAATATCCCATAAAGTGAATTGTCAAGCACTTCATTTATCGAGGGTCAAAAACACTTTCAAACGATTATGATTAAGTCAATAATAAAATTCACCTTCTACGAAAAATCAAAAAGACTTTAAACAAGTTCTTATCATCTTTATATTGTCAGTTAACATATGAACATCAACTTCGCCGCCTGAGCAATCAACCACAGGTCTCTTCCCTTTGGCCCTACGAGAGAAATACCAATAGGGGCCCCATTAATTGTTCCCAGAGGCAAAGAAATCCATGGGAATCCCGACAAACCGCCATGACAAAGGCACATGCTCACTTTCTGCCGGAATCTTTCCACGAATGTTTCACTCGCACCAACAGGAATCCCCGCATCCGGCATTGTCGGCAAAATTGCTAATCCATCGTCTTTCAACAAGTCAGTCAAATGAGCACGGCATTCTGCTTGGATTTCCCGTTCAGGCGATAAATCCTCCACATGCCATTGTTTAGCCAATATAAAACGCTCTCTTACCCCTGGCCCCAATACTGGGTGATACGTCTCAATAAAGCTCCCGTCACTCTCCCAGGCCTCGGCAGTTTGTAATTTACGAAACGCCAGGAAGGTTCTCTCTAAGCCCTGCGGGGAGAACTGTCCTGATGCAGGGCTACCAAAGAGACCTACCGCAGCCTCATAAGGTTTCTTAAGCGCCTGTTGGACTTTATCGCCAAATAATGTCCAAATATCATCGACAAAAATCAAACGAGGCTTAGTGTCTTCAGGATTGGCATCCTGCCCATAAAGCACTGCTGCAACCTTCTCAAAGACCTCCATTCTGCGAGCAAAAAAGCCTACTGTGTCAAAGGATTTGCTCAGCGGCTGGCAATGATCCAATGCGGCACGCCCAACGGTAGGGCGAAGGCCGATGACCCCGCATTGACTGGCCGGACAACGGATTGAACCACCGGTATCCGACCCCAACGCAAAGTCTACAAGCCCGCAAGACACTGCCGAGGCCGAGCCCGACGAAGATCCTCCCGTATACCGATCCGGTGCGCCGCCGTTAATTGGAGCACCAAAATGGAAATTTGCGCCCTGCATCGAAAAGGCCAGCTCATCGGTGATGGTTTTACCTTGAAATTCTGCACCAGCAGCCAGAAGTTTTTCCACACAGGACGCAGTTTTTTGCTTGATACCTTGTAATGCGAGAAACGTGGGATTACCCGCACTGGTTGGATAACCAGCTACATCGAAGATGTCCTTCACGGCAAAAGTGAGTCCAGTTAATGGACCTTCTTTGGCATGCGGAACAGGCACTTCGGGATATGGCATAAAGCATCGAGCAGACAAACGATCGTACATGCGACCCCCAATTGTCATTAGACAATGACAGAAATAAGTAACTCTCATGCTTTCTGGTTGAAAAAAGAGGAAGGAATGACTCACTTCGTCCTATTTTCAGCTGTTGCCGCTACCGTCCAGCGTTAGATATCAAAAATCTCTTCTAACTTATCGCGCTGAGTGGCGTATTCCGGATGTTCGGATAAGACCACCATCAGCTTCAACCGAGCCTTAGCAGCTGAAATTTCACCGGCAGCAGCAATACCTACACTGCGAGTATCGGTAACGGAACCCGGATAGCCATAGACATCGAGAACACGCCCTCCCGGAGTACGAGTTGTCAAAATCACGGCAATGCCTTTTTTTATTGCATCAGCAATTCCTGGAACCATGGCCGGCGGCACATTGCCGCGGCCAAAACCCTCAATCACAATCCCCTTGACGCCCTGATTCACTGCAAAATCCACATAATCGCGAGTCGAGCCAGTCATACACTTAATCAAATCCACACGAGCTGTGAGCGCCTGCGGATGGAAACGTTTTACGCCCAGCACCTTACGGCGCCAAACGATGTGATCAATATCCACATAACCAATCGGGCCCCACCACGGCGACTGGAAGGTAGCAGGATTCGCCGAATGAGTCTTCATAACTTCGCCGGGAGCCTGCAGTATTTCATCCAAGCACACCATGACACCCATACCAACGGCTTGAGGTGAAGCCGCCGTTTTGACCGAACAATAGATGTTGTAGGGACCATCGGGGCTTATATCGCTTGCACCGCGCATTGCCGCCGTGCAAACCACAGGCTTTTGACTTTTCGCCGTGATGTCAAGGAAAAATGAAGTTTCTTCCAAAGTATCCGTGCCGTGCGTCACTACCACGCCTGCGACATCATCACGCGCCAGGAGTTCTTCAATCTTGCAGTGCAGATCCCACATATTTTGCGGAGTCATGCCTGGAGAAGCGATATTGGAAAACTGCACGAATTCCAGGGGGGCTATATCGCCCAAACCCGGCACGGCATCGGCCAAGTCCTTGCCCGAGCAAGCCGGCACCAACCCGTGTTTTTCTTTGTCATACTTCATGGCAATCGTGCCGCCGGTTGCCACCACTACTACTTTCTTATCAATCATCTTGTATTAACTCCAGAGAATTCCAAACTGCAGCCCGCCTCTGCCCTAATCCGGCTAAGTCGGACTGCAGCGCAAGTTACTAAAGGAAAGCCAAGCAAGCCGTAATGATGAAAGCCACTAAGCAGCCAAAGAGAATCGATGGACGCTGGAAAGCGTTTGCTCCCTTCAAGTCGCTGCCCGGGATTACCGGAATCACCGTCGACAAAGCAGCTACCGGACCGCCCGTCAAGAAGTACTGAATGAGCGAGCATCCAGAAGCCGCAGCAAAAGCCGAAGCGAAGGGATCCGCACCAGTCTGCAGGGTCACCTGTAAGAAAGGCACCAAAACCGCCACCGAAGCAGCATAGGACTGCGTCATGAAGCCCGTTAAGAAAGCTACCGCAAAGAGAATCAGGACGGGCTGTACCGAGAGCACCGGCGAGACAAAATCAGAGACCGTCTGCACCATGCCAATTTCACGAATCACAGTGGACATGAATAGGAAGCCGATCGTAGCCACCAACGGAGTAGCAATCAGGGAAACACCTTTCATCATGTCGAGCTCGGCCTGTTTCGGGCTGGCGTGCGCCAGCATCATGGTGACAATGGCTGCAGCCATACCTACCAGAAAAATCGGCAAACCACAGATAAAGCCAATAACCAACACGAGGAAGGGGAAGAACGCTTTCCACGAGGTGGTCGAGTATTCGCGATTTTCGATTTCCTGTATGATACGGGCCTTTTCCGCCGCATCAATCTTGATGCCGCGACGACGCATGTCAGCCGTCGCACGGATTGCGGAGAGCACGAAGATGGAACCGGCAGCAATAAAACCCAAGACATTGAAGAGGCCGTAGCCAATGCCTGCAGTCGCCAAAATTGCAACCTGCGTGGGGTGAGTGAAGCCCGCTAAGTTGCCAATATGGCCAGCGTGGGCAATCATACCGGCCGATTGGTTGGGACGTACCCCCAAACGCACAGCTGCCGGACCACAAATCACGGCCGTGATCACCGGTTGCGTAAAGCCCGTCAAGGCACCTATCACACCGGCAGCCACACCACCCGCACAGGCTACACCGACACCGCCGCCCCATTTATTGCCGAGACGAACGATATCGCGAATGATCACGTCCAAAAAACCCGTGGCCTGCATAATGCCGATAAAGAGCAAGATACCCGTCATATCGGCAATCACTGGATTTAAGCCAGAAACGATCATCTTGGTGACGGTCATACCGGTTCCGCCTGCCATAGGGAATCCAGCAATTAATGCTGAAATGGCCGCCCCCACAATAGCGGTCATATAGATAGGGGTTTTACCGGTAATCATTAAGATCAGCGTTGCCAGCATGCATAGCTGGGCAATTATGTGCGCTGTACTCATTGCTCTCTCCTCTTGTTAGAAAAAGGTTTGATTACTCATTGAAAACAATGAGTAAAGCAAACACTTTCGTACTAACTACAGTCTAGAAAAGAGAGCTTGCTCAGCCATAAACGAAAAACGCCTGCTCATTAGAAAAAAGTTGCCGAAAGATTGCAATGCATTACAAGTCCACGTTTTCGTCACGCAGATCCCGAAAAACATAGCCCACACCTGAATAAGCTGATATCAAACCACCTTCTAGGCCTGCTTCCTCAAACTTTCGGCGCAAACGTGCAAAAGCTACACGCAGGTACTGCACCTCTCCAATGCTCTCCGGTCCCCACACTTTCCTCAAGAGTTCAACGTGCGTGTGAATAACGCCTGGATCCTTGAGCAAAATAGCCAACAGTTGAAATTCTGTATCGGCAAAATGAACTTCCCTGCCGGCAATCAGAACCTGTCGTTTTTCCACGCAAAGAGTAATAGGGCCGTTCTCATACTTGTGATAATTTGTTTCCACGCGAGCTTTACTTGAGCGATGCAATATGGCACGAATACGAGCTAAAAGTTCTTCCATGGAGAAGGGCTTACAGACGTAGTCATCTGCCCCTAAATCAAAACCACGCAATTTGGATGCTGAATCAGTTTTGGCGGTCATAAAGATCACTGGGACATCCTTTTTTTCTCTCAACCGCCGTGCGCATTCAAAGCCATCCATCTCGGGCATCATGACATCAAGAATCACAAGATTAGGCTTGACCGGGGCTTTGGCATACACCTCCAATGCGCGGATGCCATCAGCAGCGCTCATCACGTCATAACCCGCGCGCTCCAGATTGGCAAGCACTAAACGGCGAATCATGGATTCATCATCCACTACCAAAATCAAGGGCCGTACCTCGGTCATCGCCAACTCCTTCAGTAAGGCAAAACAAGCGTAAATTCAGTGCCAACGCCCACTTCACTTGCCACTGAAATAGTGCCTCCGTGAACATCAACAATGCCTTTCACAATAGCAAGTCCCAAACCAGTTCCGCCGCGCCTCCGTGCAATACTCATGTCGGCTTGAAAAAAGTGTTCAAAAATATAAGGCATTTTGCTTTTTGCAATCCCTACTCCATTGTCTTTCACCCGAATTGCCACCCAATCCCCTTCTTTAGTAACGGTTACATGCACGCATGGATCTGCACCTTCACGGTGGTAACGAGCCGCATTATTAAAGAGGTTAATGAATACCTGTGTTATGCGTTCAGGATCAAAACGGAAGCATTCTGCTTCGGTATCAATACTTCGAGTCACGGTTATGGGATAACGGGCGTTCACAATCTTGGCAGCACGATCAATGGGCGTTGCAATATGCATGATTCGTCTTTGCAGCTGAACCTTACCTTCCTCTAACCGAGAAATATCAAGCCAGTCATCAACAAGGCTGCGCAGCCGAAAAGCTTCGTCCTGCATATCCTGCAGAATCTGGGAACGCTCTTCTTCTCCAATGCCAATTTGCGTAGCCAGAGTTTCTGCCTGAAGACGCAAAGCCGTAATCGGAGTTTTTAACTCGTGAGCAACCACCGAAATCAAGCGGTCCTTGATCTGCTCAACCTGAACATCCTGAGAGACATCTCGAAACACGATACCCATCGAAGGCTGCAAACCGTTTTTTTCTTCGGCACGGATATTGAAGGTGATAGCAACTAAAGTGCGCTCCGATTCTGTTGCATGAGGAATGCTGGTCAAACGATAGATTTCATCGCAAGCAAAAGATGTAATTTGAGGTTGCAATGCTGTTTTGGCATCCATTTTTTGCATTCCAGGAGCCAAACGAATCACGAAAGCAGATTTAAGCAGTGGCATCAAATATGGCCGCGGATGCGATGGGAGATCTAACCCCAAAATCGTGCTCAGGCAATCATTATGCTTCAGCAGAAGTCCATCGTGGTCTAGAATCGCCACACCTTCCGCCATAGAAGAAAATACTTCTTCGAGCATACGGTGCTGATTAGCAATGGACTGCAGCAATTGTTGATTGGAAAGAACCACTCCAAGCGAGCTCGCCAAAAGGTTTAGTCCGCGTAATGCTTCGGGATCATTTTCCACAGTGTGAGACGTTGCAAGCCACCCGAGAAGCCGTTTTTCAGCCAAAATGGGAATTAAGCATCGCTGCAGCGTCTCAGCTGAAGGTTCGGAATTTTGTTTTTTGGGTACAAAGTAGAGTTCTTTAAGCGACAAAATTTCTCGAATACGAACGATAGTTTCTTCAATGGATTTTCCTGCAGCTTGATTCAAAGGTGTCAAAAGCTTTTGCAGTGCCGAAAGTTCTGAATTACGCTGTAAAAGCGTTTCAGTACGGCGAGCAACTTCCTGCTCCAGGTTGACATTTAACTGTTGCAGACGTTTTTGACTGTTGATCACAACCCCAGCCACCTTGGCAAAACGCTCAGCGATTTCCAATAGTTCCGTGGGGCCTTTATGCTTAAGCTGCAAGGGCACCGGAGGTTTGCGCCCGGAACGTGTGAAGTCCTCAATCATGTCGGTAAGGTATCCAACCGACAAAGACAACGGCCGACTAGCCAAAAAACCAATCACAAACACGCCAAAAAGCGCTGCCACAAAAAGAAAGCCGGAAGCAAACACCACAGAGCGCATCTGCCGGTCACGATCGGCTTGCATTTGATCAACCACTAGCAGCCAATCTGTGTCTGGCACTGGCACATACGCATGAATGACGGCTATATTGCGTGTTCCTGGTGAGGTCCAAGTCGTTGTATATCCCTGAGTACGCTCCCTAATTTCGCTTTGGGACATGTCCAATGCATGCGAACCATGCTGATTAGAGATTATGACACTGCCCCTACCGTCAAACAAAGTTCCAATCAAACCCGCATCGGATACAGCCCGCCAGGCCGAGGAAAGCCAAAAAGTGTTTTGCACCTCAATGGCAAGATAGCCATGCCATTGTGGTGAATCAACGGGAATAGAAACAAAAACATACTGCTCATGGATACTTTGTTCTCGAGCTTCTGGAGAAAGAATGACTCGTATTGTCCCGGGACCTTTTCGAGATGCAGGGATACAGCAGGTGCAAAACGCTGAATTTTCTGCAGTACTCGCTGCCAAGCAACAGAGCTGGGATCTTGGGAAGGGAAATCGTCTAAAGCTCCCTCGGCGATGATGCCTAAGTTACGATAGCGCGTCGCAATGGAGTCCGCCGTCGCCTGGGCAAGCGAGATCTGCCGTTCATCGAGCAGTCGAATGGTTTCCCTAGTATAAGTAAGTTGAACAACTAAAAAGAAGGCCAGTACAAAACTCACTGTCCAACCCAGAGTGCTGGTCAAAATATTGCGAAAACTCTTTGGATCAACGACTTTTTCCGCAAAATCCGAAGGGTGATAGTTCTCATTTAAATCCTTCGGAAATAGTGAAATCTCTTCATAACGATAAGTCTCACTGAGCACCCCGCGGGGTCGTGCAAGAAAATGCCGCAAGATCGTACATCGAAAGAAAACACGTCGCCAATCCATAAACTCAATTCCACAGGGTCGATCGCAATAGTGTTTGTCACTATGTGAATCTTACCTCTTATCACACTTGATCGTTGGTTTTTTTAAGCCATCGGCATCAATGCTTTGTGAAGGCAAGCATTAATTAGGGTGTCTTTGCCCCTTTAACGGGTTAGTCAGTGCTTATCATTGATGGTTGGAAGATACTCAAAGGATTAAGCACCCTCCTTTTTCTTGAATAAACTCATGGTCTCCTCCGCTTAAAGATCGTTATGGCATTCGAATACGAAAATAATGCAATTGACAGCTCGCCAGATTGATTACATTATTACATCAGCTATCGTTGACTTCAGACCACGGCCTTTGGTTCTTCGATTCATCGGTAAACGTGTATTCTTAATATTAAAGCAACACTATTGTTTAGTTTCAGTAGCCTTAACTTGAATATCATTTAACCTCACAACAATAAATGCATCGTTTCTTCATTCGTATTTCTACCTGTCAATATTGCATAGAATTCCCATGATAAAAAAACAAAATTTAGATCGGATTTTATTGCGGATTACTATTATCTCTGACCGATTCAACATTCTTGGCAAAAAAAACGGCGCCCATTGACAATAAAACAGCCGCAAACGTTTGGCTTTAATTATTTACACAAGAATATTTTGTTAATATATATAATTATCTTAAGAAAACGATATAGTAAAGTAGGCTCCATTCAAAAAGAATCAGAAAAAAATCAATATTTATTGCTGTAAAAAATGCTCAATTGGATTGTAAAATTATAGTCCCCCTTGAACATCATCTAACATGAGGTCTGCATCGCAAATGAAGATGACTGCTTCTTACTTTCGCATAAATTGAGTTCGCTCCTTTGCACCTTCTGGTGTATTGGCAAAGCTATACCAATATTTGCCTTCCTTCTCCGTGCCGTAGAGCTTAATGAAACACCAAGGCTTCGGCTCAGCATATAGAGCCTCGACATCTTCGAGGCATTCATTCAGCCGCAGTGCTCGAACAAGTGCATTGCGAGCGGCAGCACGAATCATGCGGTTGCGCCAGCGCTTTTCTAGTTTTTCTGAGATGTGATTGCTGTTGCAGCAAAAAAATGGACCAATGGGTGTGTGACGTCGAGACCGAGACATCTGTGTGTATTCTCCTGACAAAACTCGGCAGCAAGAGATATCCAAGAGCTTTTCTGCCATCTTTCCTTAACTTCATCATAAAACCGCGTGCGTCGCCATTCGTCGCATCGAGGAACTATGATGGGTTATCGGATGAATTGAATGATGTTCTCCCGATGTCCGTTTATTAAGTGCTTTGGAGTGCTCTATGACTGCTGCTACTGAAGATACGTTTGTCGATCTGCTCTGCCGCATCCCGAATTCCGACCGCAAAGAGCTGCTTGCGCTTTGGACCGTCTTAACGGAGGTCGGTGAATCGAGAGCAGCCTTCACTGCGGCTGCAAATTGGCTTCTGCCAGCCTTGAATGCTGCCGAACTTCCAAAGAGCAACATTGATGAGCAAATGCTTGACTCCTGGCAACCCAATGAACCAGATACCCTGTGGCATCTTCCCGCGCATCTTCAAAACGTCGTCCTAGCGCGCATTACTGCGAACGCCCGCATCTTGATTGTTGACAAGATACGAGGGTTCATCAGTCAAAATGACTGCCGTGAATTCCTTGATAAATATGCTCACCTTTTCCATGCCGCTCTTCCGCCCAATGGCACAGAAAGTGCCTTTGGACTTTTCCGCAGCGCACTCCGACAACTCATGGACGTCAGCGATTGTTTAATCCCATACGTTGAGGATCAGCTCCCGCAGTATCGCATCCGGTTTATTACGAAACCCGCATCAGCCGCCATCAAAGAGCTTGATTTCATTTTCAGAAAAATCGGTGCAAGTACGCATCGCAATGAAGATGAACTCATCGTTCGCGAACGACGTCTTGAACACGATGCATTGGTCCGCATTCTTGCCAGTCTGGCTGCTCGCTATGAAAAGGAACTGCAGATCGCAGAACTTCCCGACGCCGAAAAAACAAAAGAATTCCAAGCCCCATTTTTGCCATTCAGCTTCGCCGAAGCCATGCAGTTATTTGGCCGGTCAAACAGCTTAAATAATAGTAAGAAGCTTGATCTTTGGGAAAATATTGCTGGCATTGAAGGAGATAAATTTTGCAAACTATAGATTAAGTTGAGGCGAGATGAATATCTCTAAATTAATAAATACAATGTAATTCAAGTCACTTTAAGTTGCATGCTCTCATTAAGTTTCCCTCTAAAAGAGACATGATTAACGAGATCAACTGATCTACGTAAAATAAATTCTGGAAATACCCTCAAAAGTCGTAAGGGCGAGCTCAATAATGCATTTCTGTAGGGGTCAAGATTTGTCCGCTAGGGGGGCAACTTACTTGACTGTTGACAAAAGTGGTATAAAACTAATCTAAAGTAGTCTATTAGTTTAGTAGACATACGAGGGATTGCTATGGAAGCGATTACATCTCTTAATACCAAAATATCTGTCACGGACAAGGAGTTGTTCGTGAAAACAACTGAAGCTCTTGGTTTGACGCCCTCTGGCGCCATCAAAATCTTTGTCCGTATGTTTAACCAGTGCGGGGGTTTTCCATTTGAAGTTCGTACGGTCCCGTTAGTGAACTACAACAATCCGAACATCCTCAAGCCGGAAATCCGCAACGAAAACGTTGTGTTGCCCGCCTCGTGGCGTGAAGACGACGACTACGATCATGACGATGCGAAGTGAAACAACACCTCAGCCTTATAAGGTCTGGCGCATTCCATTTGCCTTTGACGATCAACCAGATGTTTTCAAGTTCCGCCCCGTCATCTTCGGCGGCATTGGTCAAGGCGGCGTGCAACTTATGCTTTTGTCTGTCAAGGTCACAACGCATCCACCTAAACAGGGTATTGAAGGAGAGAAATCCCATTGCTCGACTGGCAGGCTGCCGGCTTAAGCAACCCCTCCACGGCTCGTTGCAGTAAAACGATTTTGGCGCTTTTGTCGGTGTTGATCGGCCAACGCAAATATGGAAAACTATCGCAAAAAGACCAATTAGCGGTGCGAGCTGCCTTAGAAAAAGCTGATTTCACCCAACCCGGATTCCCCGTAGAGGTGCATTAATTCTTTGCTCGATTTTCGTTGTTGTTTTCAGCATCAACGCCTGTGCCGAAAACTTGGCGTAAATAGGGAAACCCGCCGAATCCAAAATACGGAGGGTTTCATTGTTATTAACGAGTGACTATGAAGCCCAAACTCCCGAAGACTAGCTCCGGGAGCTCCTGATCTGACGCATAGTCGACCTATTTATTCTTCCTAATCCCTGGTCTTTCTCTATGTACACGGATGCTGATGGGCGTACCTATGTCTACGTCTATCGCAATCGCTGGGATCCGGAAAAGAAACAGTCACGCATTGAGAAACGATGC
>ENA-ORUI01001351-ORUI01001351.1-human-gut-metagenome-genome-assembly--contig:-NODE-1351-length-25140-cov-49.109667_pt1 | contig 25140 bp, 23 predicted proteins | sample MGYA00242078_ERZ509205 | MGnify/ENA primary metagenome ERZ509205 (study PRJEB26280, sample SAMEA2338828) | human gut metagenome | biome: human gut; feature: human-associated habitat; material: faeces... | reverse complement strand
TGCAAATCTGCTCATTCCCAACTGTTTACGTTCCAACCTCTCTTATTCTCCTTTGGCTGCTTTAGAGCTTTATGTTAAAAATACTATATCTATGTTGTCTGAATAAGACATTGAGAAGTATTTTCTTACATTTGTGCTTGTAATGAAAATACTCAGCTTATTCATAGTAAGTATACTACTGTTAGCATTTCCTGCCGGCATATCGGCACAAAAGCAGATAGTAAAAGGCCGTATCGTCTTATCTGATGCAACCCGCAAGGCTGAAGCTTTGCCATATGCCAACATCAGTCTGATGCAACTGCCCGACTCTGCTTTCATGAAAGGCACGGTAAGCGATGAACAAGGAAAGTTTATCTTCTCATTTTCGCGAAAACCGACAGCCCATTATCTGATAAAGGTTTCGTATACGGGATGCACATCTGTATATCAGTCTATACCGTCAAGACCGGATACAATACAATTAGGTACCATTAAGCTGAAAGACAATCCGCTGCATCTGAAAGAAATTATCGTAACGGCTCCGCTACAACCCATGGAGCAGAAAGGAGATACAACTATTTACAATGCCGAGGCTTTCCCAACTCCGGAAGGTGCTTATCTGGAAGAGCTGGTCAAACGTATTCCCGGACTGACGTACAATGCTCAAGAGCAGACTATTACTTACAACGGTCATACGATAAAGGAAATAACTGTCAATGGAAAAGATTTTTTCAAAGGCAATCAGCAGGTTGTATTGGAAAATCTTCCGGTTAAATTTATCAGCCAGTTGAAAGTATACGACAAACCGACTAAGGAGGAAGAAGCTACAGGAGTTAAATCGACAGAGAAGAATTATGTACTCGACCTTCAGACGAAAAAAGAGGTGAACGATGCATTGCTTCTATCTGCCGAGGCGGGCTATGGTACGCACAAAAGAAGGGACATCAATGGGAAGATTATGCGTTTTAACGAAAGTGGAGACAATTTCATGGTCAACGGACAATCGACCAACCGCTATGCAACTACTCCTTATGAAGGAAACATATCGAATACCGTAGGAGCTAACATAACAAAGGTGAAGGATAAATTCGAGATTTCGGGAAACCTGAACTATTCCAACGATCGGAATGGCAGTGAATCGAGTTCGTACAGTGAACAGTATCTGGCAACTTCCAGTCAATATGCCACCACTGAAACAAATGGTCTGAGTAAAAGCAACAGAATAAACGGAAGTATGGATGTTACCTGGAAGATAGACGACAAGACAACTTTCAATTTTAATGGAAGCGTTAACTCCAGTCGCAACAAGAACAATAACCAAAACCGGGAAGCTACCTTCGACGCCAATCCGGAAGTAGACACAAAACATCCTTTTCTTCAGTTCGAACAAATCGATCCGGCTATCCGTATCAACGACAACAAAAGACAATCACAGACCTACAACCGGAATACAAACTATAACTTTAGCACAAGTATCATCCGAAAGCTGAATAAAAAAGGGAATAATCTCAGCCTGAACTTTTCCACATACCAGCAAACAAACAACACAGAATATTATACGCTGTCGTCCACTCATTATTACCGCTTGCAAGACCAATCGGGAAAAGATTCCGTGCTTTATCTTAATCAGTATCAACATGCACCGGATAAAGAACAGAATTATAATATGGCAGTTACTTACACGCAAGTACTGACAAAGAAGTCACGTCTGCAGTTCTCGTACGGATTTACCTGCAACAAAGAGAAATTAAACAGCAACACTTATGATTTAAACTCGTTCAGTTCAATGGAACTTCCTGTCGGAGTCCTGCCGGAAGGATATGAAACCACCAACATCGACAGTCTGACAAGCCGTAGCAACAGCCGGACAACAGGACATCGGTTCTCTGCACTGTTTACATATAATGGCGAAGTATGGGGCGTACGAAGTGCACTTGCCGCTACCTTACAGAAACGTGCCATCGAAGAAAGTACCGGCAACCGGCTGGCAGATACAACAATTAACTCACTCGAATGGAAACCCAATCTGACTATTACCTACCGTAAAGATGACAATTATGCAATGATCAGTTACGACGGAAGTACTTCACAACCGATGTTGAGTGATCTTATCTCTCCTACCGACTACAGTTCTCCACTAAACATAACTCGGAGCAATCCCAATTTGCATGCTTCGTATACACATTATATATATGCTATGTTCAGTAATTTTCGCAAAGGAATCATGGTAGGGGTCAATTGGAACCAACAAATTAATTCTGTGACACGTGCCACTATCTATAATACGGAAACCGGAGGAAGGGAAACTTTTCCGGTCAATATTAACGGTAACTGGGGTATATCGGGCAATGCTTCTTATGATAAACGGATCAATCTGTTCCGGATGTATGTAGCGGGATCAGGCAATTTCAACCAAAACGTGAGTCTGATAAACGAAGGATACGAAGAAGATATGCCCCAACGCAGCAATACGCATACTACAGGATTAAGCACCGACTTGAGATTGTCCTACCTGCCTTCATGGGGCAATATTGAGCTGAATGGGAAATGGACCTTTTACCAGTCAAAAAATTCCTTGCAAAACCGAAACACATATACCCGGGTCTATACCGTAGGATTGAACAGCTCGGTAAATCTTCCAGCCGATCTTATCTTTCAGACCGATGCGAACTATCGCTTTCGCAACGGTACTGGCATTTCTGGCAACGACGATAACGAACTCTTATGGAACATCAAACTTTCATGGAAGTTCCTGAAAGAAAAACGTGCCGAGCTTTCTCTATACTGGGCTGATATTCTGAATCAGCGGAAAAGCTTATCACGCAGTGCCAGCTCTACCGGATTCTACGAGTATTACGAACAGCAGCTCAGAGGTTATATCATGGTTTCCGTGAAATACGAGTTAAACAGCATGAATTAAATGTTCGCTTCTTAAAAAAAAGAAGAGGCGATGCTTGCTTCCTCCACCGTAAGCAGCATCGCCTCTTTTTCTATAAAAATATTGTTACTCAGCCAACTTCTCACCCGTATTCTTTGTCAGAGTCATAACTTCTTTACCCGTTTCATCGAGCAATGACAAAGAAGACTTATCCTGATTCAGCGTAAAACCGGCAACTTTATTAAGAGCCTCCAGAATCATTCTTTCGGTATCCATATTCGGACATGCCATCATGGTAGACAACATCTGAGAAAATTTCAGTGAACCTGCCTTACCCTCTTCTTGCGTAAATCCACCGTTTACAATATTACAACTGGCATTCCCATGAACAGTTTTTTCCTCTACATTGAACGCAAGGAAAGGAGTTTTCTCTTGTTTACCCAGTTCTGTACCATTGACCGACGAAATAATCCATTCACCAGCCAGATCATTGATAGAAACTTCAGGCAATTGACGCTTTTCCAGACTGATAACTGTATTACCATCGGCGTCGGTCAGAGCTACACCCTCGGCTGTTTCAGTATAGCCACTAACCTTATTCAGCGCTCCAAGAACTTTATTCTCTACATCCATGTCCGGACACATCATACGCGATGTAGCCACCTGAGCGAAATGTATGATACCCGGCTTCAACGAATCCATCTCCAACGTACCCATCATATTATTGCACCCGGCATTACCATAGATACGTTTAGCCTCCAGATCCATACCGATATAAGGCATATTTTCTACATTCAATTTTTCACCATCCACAGCGACAATGTTCCATTCACCTGCCAGATCGACCTTCGGTAAATTCTTATTGCTGCTACATCCAGCCATTGTCATCATCAATGCTCCTGCACAAACGGCAGTTACTCCTAAAAACTTCTTCTTCATAGCTATCATATTCATATTTTTAAATAGTACCTTTATAAAAAACGCTACAATCCTTTTACATAAAGAACAAAGAATGTATCAAATAGTTTACCCAAACCGGGCTTATCTATTACAAAAATACGGATATAATCGGAATACTGCATGAGGTTTTAGAAAATTTCTTATCTTTGCATATTGAACGGTAACGTTTACCGGGCATTTAAGATTATAATTAAGATAAATGAGTAAAGTATTGATTATCGGTGCAGGCGGTGTAGGTACCGTTGTTGCACACAAAGTGGCTCAGCATCCTGAAGTTTTCAGCGAAGTAATGATTGCCAGCCGCACCCAGTCAAAATGTGACGCGATTGTAAAAGCAATCGGTAACCCCAACATCAAGACCGCTAAGGTAGATGCAGACAATGTAGACGAACTGGTGGCTTTATTCAATGGTTTTAAACCCGAAATCGTTATTAACGTAGCTCTTCCCTACCAGGACTTGACCATCATGGAAGCTTGTCTGAAAGCCGGAGTCAACTACCTGGATACAGCAAACTACGAGCCGAAAGACGAGGCTCACTTCGAATATAGCTGGCAATGGGCATACAAAAAGCGTTTCGAAGAAGCAGGTCTGACTGCGATATTAGGATGCGGATTCGATCCGGGAGTAAGCGGTGTATATACAGCTTATGCAGCTAAGCACTACTTCGATGAAATCCATTATCTGGATATCGTTGACTGCAATGCAGGAAATCATCATAAAGCATTTGCTACTAATTTCAATCCGGAAATCAACATCCGTGAAATCACTCAGAACGGACGTTATTATGAAAACGGAAAATGGATTACAACCAAACCGTTGGAATTCCACAAAGACTTGACTTACCCGAATATCGGTCCTCGTGATTCTTATCTGTTGTATCACGAAGAACTGGAATCACTGGTAAAGAATTACCCGACTATCAAGCGTGCACGTTTCTGGATGACATTCGGACAGGAATATCTTACTCACTTGCGTGTTATTCAAGATATCGGTATGGCAAGCATCCAACCAATCAATTACAACGGAATGGAGATTGTTCCATTGCAATTCCTGAAAGCCGTATTGCCGAACCCTCAGGATCTGGGAGAAAATTATGAAGGTGAAACTTCTATCGGCTGCCGTATTCGTGGTATAAAAGACGGAAAAGAACATACTTATTATGTATATAATAACTGTTCACATCAGGCTGCTTATAAGGAAACAGGTATGCAGGGTGTAAGCTATACTACCGGAGTACCTGCCATGATTGGTGCCATGATGTTCCTGAAAGGCTTATGGAAACGTCCGGGCGTATGGAATGTAGAAGAATTCGATCCAGATCCATTTATGGATGCTTTGAATAAATACGGACTGCCTTGGCATGAAGTATTCGACGGCGACCTGGAACTATAATACTATTCCCGTAAATCACGGATAAACTGTTTTATCCGATTTATATTATATCCAATAAAAATTAAGAATGTGATGTATTATCTTATTACATCACATTCTTATAGTCTGTTTCAGTCTTTGCCGGATTATAGCAGAGAATATCCGGATAAAAGACACTTCATCCAATGATCTGAACAGCTATATATTTTCATTCTATCATTTTTTAATTTATGAACGTAGGAGATAAAGCCCCCGAAGTATTAGGCCTCAACGAGAAAGGTGAGGAAATACGTTTAAGCAATTATAAAGGTAAAAAAGTCGTTTTGTACTTTTATCCTAAAGATATGACCTCCGGTTGTACGGCGCAGGCATGCAACCTACGCGATAATTACACAGCACTTCGTGAAGCCGGATATGAAATTATCGGCGTAAGCATCAATGACCAGAAGTCACATCAGAAATTCATAGAAAAGAATAACCTTCCGTTTACTTTAATTGCTGATACAGACCAGAAACTGGTACAAGAATTCGGTGTATGGGGAGAAAAAAGTATGTACGGAAGGAAATACATGGGAACGTTCCGAACTACCTTCATCATCAACGAAGATGGCGTCATCGAACGTATCATTACCCCTAAAGAAATAAAAACAAAAGATCACGCTGCACAGATTTTGGGATAAATTACTATTTTTACCCCGAATCAATTTCTTGACACATAAAAATATCCAATATGGCGAAAAAAGATGAATTAGAATTCGAAGGAGGAGTAGAAACTCCCCAACCCAATAACAGTGAAAAGCTAAAAGCGCTTCAAGCTGCAATGGACAAGATAGAAAAAAGCTTTGGCAAAGGTTCTATCATGAAAATGGGCGACAATCACGTCCAGGAAGTTGAAGTAATCCCTACCGGTTCCATCGCACTGAATGCGGCACTCGGCGTAGGCGGTTATCCTAAAGGACGTATCATTGAAATATACGGCCCGGAATCGTCTGGTAAAACAACTTTGGCCATCCATGCCATTGCCGAAGCACAAAAGGCAGGAGGTATCGCAGCCTTCATCGATGCCGAACATGCTTTCGACCGCTTCTATGCTGCCAAGTTAGGTGTCGACATTGACAATTTGTGGATATCACAGCCCGACAATGGTGAACAAGCTTTGGAAATCGCCGAACAATTAATCCGTTCGTCTGCTATTGATATCATCGTAATCGACTCTGTTGCTGCCCTGACTCCAAAGGCCGAAATCGAAGGAGATATGGGAGATAACCGAGTAGGATTACAAGCACGACTCATGTCACAAGCACTGCGTAAACTGACTTCCGCTATCAGCAAGACAAATACGACCTGTATTTTCATCAACCAGTTGCGTGAGAAAATAGGTGTTATGTTCGGCAACCCAGAAACAACGACCGGAGGTAATGCACTGAAGTTCTACGCTTCCGTACGTCTGGACATCCGCAAAGGCCAGCCTATTAAAGACGGAGAAGACGTTATCGGGAACCAGACTCGCGTAAAAGTCGTAAAAAACAAAGTTGCTCCTCCATTCAGAAAAGCAGAATTCGATATTATGTTCGGTGAAGGAATTTCTCGCAGCGGAGAAATCATAGACTTGGGAGCCGAACTGGGTATCATAAAGAAAAGCGGATCATGGTATAGCTACAACGATACCAAACTGGGACAAGGACGCGATGCAGCCAAACAGTGTATCCAAGACAACCCTGAACTGGCCGAAGAACTGGAAGGGCTGATCTTTGCAGCGCTGAAAGATAAAGAATAACATTCAAAGAGGGTATGATTATGAAACTAACACGTACACTCCTCGCTGTCTGCTTATGTCTGACAGCGATGACAGGATTTGCTCAAAAGGCAAAAGACAATCCTTTTTTCCGTTTCGCAACCAAAGCCGAAGCGCAGATGCTCATAACAGACATCGACGAGTATACCAATAACTGGAATCAATTCGACATTAATGCTCGTCTGCAAAACAATGAAGGGCGTAAGTCACAATTGCTGACACTTGCCATGAGCTGCGTACAAAACTGGAGCGAACAAGAGAAAAAACAAATTACCACAGCATTCAATGCGATAACAGCGGCAACTAAAAGACAAAAGTTGACCCTGAATTATCCCGACGAAATTATTCTGGTAAAAACATCCATGCAGGAAGAAGGAGGAGCAAGTGCCTATACACGCAAAAACTGGATAGCCATTAGCGAAGACGTGCTGAATAAGATTTCAGCAGCACAACTGCAAATTCTTGTAGCACACGAGTTATTTCATATTCTTACCCGCTATGACCTAAATTTCAAGAAGTCTGTATACCAGACCATAGGTTTTACCGTATTGGACCGCGAAATTATTTTTCCGACCGACATCATGGAAAAACGTATCTCCAATCCGGACATCAGCCGCTACGACAGCTATGCACCCTTTACCGTTAAGGGTACAACACAAAACTACACCATGATGATATATACCGACCGTCCTTATACAGGAGGTGATATTTTCGACTATATGAAAATTGGACTTATTCCACTGAATGACCACTTTGTTCCGGTACAGGAAAGTGGAAAGACCGTCATTGTTCCAATAGAACAGACCGAAGACTTTTACGAAAAAATCGGTAAAAACACCAATTATGTCATCAACCCAGAAGAAGTGCTGGCCGATAACTTTGCCTATATGCTAACAGAGAAAAAGGACTTACCCAACCCTGAGGTTATCAGCCGCATCAGAGAAGTTCTAAAAAAATAAGCCCCGACAGGCTGTTATTCGATAAAGCCAGTTTTATGCTTTAACCCTCCACTAAATGGAGATAAGGCATAAAACCGGCTTTTTTATTTCTCCCGCACCGTCCTTTACGGAAATCTCCAGTCATAAAAAAGCAAAAAGCAATCCCTCCGGTACATAAATTCCAACACACCTCCCCTTTCTCTCTATCAACATGTAAAATATAAGTCAAGCGATATTTTCGCTGTCAGTATGACAAAAATTAGTATTTTTGCAACAAATTTGCCCGATTATCAGCTCGGGCACGAAATTTGTATACGCATTTCATGCATATAATGCCAAAGAAAATAAGAAATAAAAAATAAAAACAGATAACATCATGACAACAAAAAATCATCATTCACAACAAGAAGAGGAAGAAGTGTTGAAGCAACAGGCCGAAGTATCGGAGCAAGCCGAAACACAAGCCGAAGAAGCTCAGGGTACAGAAGAGCAGGCTGAAGAGCCAACTGCCGAACAGAAGTTGGAAAAAGAACTGGAAGAAGCGAAAAAGACAATCGAAGAACAAAAAGACAAATACCTGCGTCTTTCTGCCGAATTCGATAACTACCGCAAACGTACCATGAAGGAAAAAGCCGAACTGATCAAGAACGGCGGTGAGAAAGCCATCAGCGCCATCCTTCCGATTCTCGACGATCTGGAACGCGCCCTGCAGAACATGCAGAAAGCCGATAACGTACAGGCTATGTACGAAGGCTTGGATCTGATATTCCAGAAGTTCCACAAAGTTCTGGCACAAGAGGGACTTCAGAAGATGGAACCGGTAGGTGAAACATTCGATACCGATTACCATGAAGCAATCGCACTGGTTCCGGCACCGGACGAAGCACAAAAAGGAAAAGTCCTCGACTGCGTTCAGACCGGTTATAAATTGAACGATAAAGTAATCCGCCACGCAAAAGTTGTTGTAGCACAGTAATTCTTAATACTTGTTTTTATCATTATGGCAAAAAGAGACTATTACGAAGTGCTGGGTGTCGACAAGTCAGCTTCAGCAGATGAAATAAAGAAAGCATACCGTAAAAAAGCAATCCAGTATCACCCCGACAAGAATCCGGGTGATAAAGAAGCAGAAGAGAAATTCAAGGAAGCAGCCGAGGCTTACGAAGTCCTCAGCAACCCCGACAAACGTGCGCGTTATGACCAGTTCGGACACGCAGGTGTAGACGGAGCAGCCGGCGCAGGTGGCTTCGGAGGATTTGGCGGACAAGGTATGTCTATGGATGATATATTCTCCATGTTCGGCGATATTTTCGGCGGACACGGCGGATTTGGAGGTTTCGGCGGAGGTGGTTCTCAGACACGCCAGCGTAAATTCCGCGGTTCAGACCTGCGCGTAAAGGTAAAGCTGAACCTGAAAGAAATCTCCACGGGAGTAGAAAAGAAGTTCAAACTGAAAAAATACGTACAGTGCTCACATTGCCATGGTACAGGAGCCGAAGGTGACGGCGGAGTGGAAACTTGTCCTACCTGCCACGGAACGGGAAGTGTTACACGCACCCAGCAGAGCATCTTCGGCATGATGCAGACCCAGACCGTCTGTCCTCAGTGCGGCGGCGAAGGTAAAATCATCAAAAACAAATGTAAGGAATGTGGTGGTGAAGGTATCGTATACGGCGAAGAGGTAGTAACCGTCAAGATTCCGGCAGGAGTAGCCGAAGGCATGCAGGTTACCATGAACGGTAAAGGTAACGCCGGAAAGCACAATGGTGTTCCGGGCGACCTGTTGGTTCTCATAGAAGAAGAGAAACATCCAGAACTGATCCGTGATGAAAGCGACCTAATCTACAATCTGCTTCTGAGCGTTCCGACCGCAGCTTTGGGAGGTACCGTAGAAATACCTACCATCGATGGAAAAGCCAAGATAAAGATTGAGCCGGGAACCCAGCCGGGCAAAGTGCTCCGTCTGCGTGGCAAAGGTCTGCCCAACATCAACAGTTACGGTTACAGCACCGGAACAGGCGACTTGCTGGTAAACGTAAGCGTATACATTCCTGAAACATTAAACAAGGAAGAACGTCAGGCACTCGAGAAATGGCAGGAATCAGAAAGCTTCAAGCCCAACATGAGCCTGAAAGAAAAGATCTTCAAGAAGTTCAGAAGTCTGTTCGATTAAACGTCAGATACCTCTTTACACAAGGGTACAGCATAGCAACTATCAGAAACAAACGGTTGCTGCGCTGTACCCTTTTTTCTTACAAATCTCCGTTAATCTGCGTTAATCTCTGCTTCCTTCCTGCCTATGCATTACAGAATAATCCGTATCTTTGATACGATTCACTTATAAAAACAAATGACATGAAACAACTATACCTGATACTGTTTGCCATGTTGCTCCCCCTTGCAGCCACATCACAGACCGAAAATCGCCAAAGCATCGAAGCCTCCGAAACGTCCGCCCCGCCTGTAGCAGAAAAAGACAGTCTGAGCCTGCCGCTTGCCTCTCCCATTCCACAGACAGGTTATACGGCACCTTTCGGTATGTATGGCATCACCCCGTTCGATTACGGTTACGCCACCTGGCAGTTACACAAAGGTTTTAACGCCTCTATCGGTCTGAACCTCACCTATAGTCCCAGCCGCTATGCCCCCTCAGGAGTAGGATTCGGACAAGATGCCGCCTTTATGTATGCAGTACCCGTTACCGACCGCCTCAGTGTGGCAGGAGGACTTTACGCCAGTAACATGGACTGGGGATTCTTGCGCTACCGCACAATAGGCGTGGCCGGAGTAGCCGCATACAAACTTACCGACCGTATCAGCATCTATGCCTACGGCAACAAATCATTCACCCCCAAACGTTCCCCCTATTATTACCCGCTTCCCAACTATGCGCCCGACCGTATAGGAGGAATGATCAACTTCAAAGTAGGCGAAAGCAGCTCATTCAGCATAGGCATAGAGGGCAGAAAAAATGATTATCCCTGGTGGTACTGATAAATTATGTCAATAAATAAATTAACTTTGCATAGTTAAAAAATATCATAAGCGCAATGACATATCAGGAAACACTCACATATTTATACAACAGCGCCCCCCTGTTCCAGCATGTCGGGAAGGCAGCTTACAAAGAAGGATTATCAAACACACTGGCACTCGATGAATATTTCGGACACCCGCATCGCAAATTCCGCACAATTCACGTAGCGGGCACCAACGGGAAAGGCTCCTGTTCACACACCCTTGCCGCCATTCTTCAGTCGGCAGGCTACCGTGTAGGACTCTACACCTCCCCCCATCTGGTCGACTTCCGCGAGCGCATCCGCATCAACGGAGTCCCCGTTTCACAGGAATTCGTTATCGATTTCGTCGAAAAGCACCGCTCCTTTTTCGAACCCCTCCATCCCTCATTCTTCGAACTTGCCACAGCCATGGCATTCCATTACTTCGCCAGCCAGCAAGTCGACGTCGCTGTCATCGAAGTAGGACTGGGCGGACGGCTGGACTGCACCAATATCATCCATCCTGACCTGTGCCTTATCACCAACATCAGTTTCGACCACATACAATTCCTGGGCAATACCCTGGCAAAGATAGCAGGTGAGAAAGCCGGCATTATTAAACCCTCCGTACCAGTCGTCATTGGTGAGACCACTCCTGAGACCAAACCCGTATTCCAGCAGAAAGCCGCCGAAGTCAACGCCCCCATTTTCTTTGCCGAAGAAGAGCATCCGCTGCTCAGCGCCCTGCACGATGAATCAGGAAACTACATCTACCAGACCACCCGCTACCACGACCTGAAAGGCGAACTGGGCGGAATCTGTCAGGAAAAGAACACCAACACCCTGCTTACAGCCCTGCCTCTGCTCGAGCAGCAAGGCTACCACATAACCGAAACCGACATCCGAAACGGATTCGCCCATGTATGCGAACTGACAGGCTTGATGGGACGCTGGCAGAAACTCTCCAGCCACCCTACCATCGTATGCGATACAGGTCACAACGTAGGAGGCATCCAGTACATCGTAAAGCAACTGTCATTTCAGCAATACAAACAGCTGCACATCGTCATCGGAATGGTAAACGATAAAGACATCAGCGGCGTACTTGCCATGCTTCCCAAAGACGCGATTTACTATTTCACCCAGGCAAGCGTCCTGCGCGCCCTGCCAGCCGGGAAAGTAAAAGAGCTGGCAAATTCATACGGACTGTCGGGAAATGCCTATCCCGATGTCAAGACAGCCGTCGAAGCAGCACAAAAGCAAGCCGGTGCCGATGACTTTATTTTTGTCGGCGGCAGCAGTTTTATCGTTGCCGATTTGCTTTCCACATGCTTTCCGGTAGAATAAAATAACAGATTTGTTTGTGTATCTTGAATAAAATCTTTTTATTTGCATACATTTTACACCTATAATAAAGATAACGATATATACTCAAAAATATGAATAACACATTCTATTACGAAAATAACCTTTGCGGCCTGAAAAGAGCCGACTTCCAGAAGAACATCGGAGGTAAAGAAACAGATTTGTTTATTCTGACAAACGACAACGGTGCCGAAATGGCAGTAACCAACTACGGAGGAGCCCTCCTCGCCATCATGGTACCCGACAAGGACGGCAAACTGGCAAACGTCGTACAAGGACATGACAACATCGAAAGCGTAATCAACAGTCCGGAACCTTTCCTCAGCACCCTTATAGGCAGATACGGCAACCGCATTGCCAAAGGAACCTTCCAGCTCGACGGAAAAGAATACAAACTCACCATCAACAACGGCCCCAATTCATTACACGGAGGACCGACAGGTTTCCACGCACGCGTATGGGACGCCGAGCAGACCAGCAAGCAGAGCCTGAAACTCCACTACATTTCGGCCGATGGTGAAGAAGGATTCCCCGGAAACCTCGACGTCACCGTGGTATATACATTCACTAACCAGAACGAATTCATCATCACCTATACGGCGACAACCGACAAACGTACAATTGTCAACCTCACTCACCACGCATTCTTCAGTCTTTCCGGTCTGGCAACCCCTACCGCCAGCGTAGAAAACAATATCGTCACTCTCAACGCCGACTTCTACACACCTATGGATGAAGTATCTATTCCTACAGGAGAAATCCTGAAAGTAGAAGGCACTCCGATGGATTTCCGCACTCCTCACACCGTAGGCAGCCGCATCAACGAGCCGTTCCAGCAACTGGTATACGGAGCCGGATACGACCATTGCTACGTCATCAACAAGCATGAAGCAGGAACACTTGCTTTTGCTGCCAAGTGCGTTGAACCGGTAAGCGGACGTACCCTCGAAGTCTTCACGACCGAACCGGGAGTACAAGTATACACAGCCAACTGGCACAGCGGTTTTGCAGGCTGGCACGGAGCTACTTTCCCTGCCCGCAGCGCCATCTGCTTCGAGGCACAACACTTCCCCGACACTCCCAACAAGGGACATTTCCCGTCGGCCGTCCTCAACCCCGGCGAAGTATACCATCAGGTAACCGTGTACAAGTTCGGAACAGAAAAATGAGCAAACAAATACTTTAGAAAACTAACCTAATTTATTAACCCAATATTTTTCAATTAAACCATGAATCAACAAAAACAGAATGGCAATCTCATCGCAATTATAACGATGTTCTTTCTTTTTGCGATGATCTCTTTCGTAACCAATCTTGCCGCACCTTTCGGAACAATCTGGAAAAATCAATATGCAGGCGCAAACACCCTCGGTATGATGGGAAACATGATGAACTTCCTCGCATACCTCTTCATGGGTATTCCTGCGGGAAACATGCTTGTAAAGATCGGTTATAAGAAAACGGCCCTTATCGCTATGGCAGTAGGTTTCTTAGGCCTGTTTACCCAGTACATTTCCAGCCTTGTAGGTGCCGATGTAGACGTATTTGCAATGGGCGGATATTACATCAAGCTGAACTTCATCATCTACCTGTTGGGAGCATTCATCTGCGGTTTCTCAGTATGTATGCTGAATACCGTTGTAAACCCGATGCTGAACCTGTTAGGTGGAGGCGGTAACAAAGGAAACCAGCTTATCCAGGCAGGTGGTGCCCTGAACTCTCTGTCAGGAACCCTTACTCCCCTCTTCGTCGGAGTATTGATCGGAAGCGTTACTCCCCAGACAGCCATGTCGGATGTAGCCCCGCTGCTCTTCATCGCTATGGGTGTATTCATCTTCACATTCATCATCATTTCGTTTGTTACCATCCCAGAACCCCACTTGCGTAAAGGTAAAGTAGAGAAAGAAAAATTCTCTCACAGCCCTTGGAGCTTCCGTCACACCGTACTTGGCGTAATCGGTATCTTCATCTATGTAGGTATTGAAGTAGGTATTCCGGGAACATTGAACTTCTACCTGGCCGACTCCAGCGAAAAAGGTGCAGGCTTGCTGACCGACGGTGCAGCTATCGGTGGAGCCATCGCCGCTATCTACTGGTTGCTCATGCTGGTAGGCCGTCTGGCAAGTAGCGTCATCAGTGGTAAAGTATCCAGCCGCGTACAGCTCATCATTGCTTCAACCCTTGCAATCTGCTTCATCCTTATCGCCATCTTCACTCCGAAAGCAGTAACCGTTTCCATGCCGGGCTACAGCGCCGACAACGGTTTCCAGATGGCTTCCGTACCTCTGAGTGCACTGTTCCTCGTACTTTGCGGACTCTGTACTTCGGTGATGTGGGGAGGAATTTTCAACCTGGCAGTAGAAGGTCTTGGCAAATACACCGCACAGGCATCTGGTATCTTCATGATGATGGTAGTAGGTGGTGGAATCCTGCCGCTGGTACAGCAGTTCATCTCTGACTCAGCCGGTTACATGAACAGCTACTGGCTCATCATTGCCATGCTGGCATACCTGCTGTTCTACGGACTGATTGGTTGCAAGAACGTAAACAAGGACATCCCTGTAGACTGATTGACTGAACAGACAACAAGAAAAACAATATTAACCTTTTAAGCTTTTACCATTATGGATATAGAATATGTAAGAAGCCGTTTCATTAAGCATTTCGATGGTACAACCGGAAGCATTTATACTTCTCCGGGCCGTATCAACCTTATAGGCGAACACACCGATTATAATGGAGGATTTGTATTCCCCGGCGCAGTAGACAAAGGCATCATGGCAGAAATCAAGCCGAACGGAAAAGACAAAGTATGTGCTTATTCCATCGACCTGAAAGATTATGTAGAATTCGGTCTGAACGAAGAAGATGCCCCCAAGGCAAGCTGGGCACGCTACATATTCGGTGTATGCCGTGAAATGATCAAGCGAGGTGTCGACGTGAAAGGCTTCAACACAGCTTTTGCAGGCGATGTTCCTCTGGGAGCAGGCATGTCTTCATCGGCAGCCCTCGAGTCGACTTACGCATTTGCCCTGAACGATCTGTTCGGCGACAACAAGATCGACAAGTTCGAACTCGCCAAAGTAGGTCAGGCCACCGAACACAATTACTGCGGAGTAAACTGCGGAATCATGGATCAGTTTGCATCTGTATTCGGCAAGGAAGGCAGCCTGATGCGACTCGATTGCCGTTCACTGGAATATCAGTACTTCCCCTTCCGTCCGGAAGGCTACCGTCTGGTACTGGTAGACTCAGTCGTTAAGCACGAACTGGCATCCTCTGCATACAACAAGCGCCGCCAGAGCTGCGAAAACGTAGTGGCAGCACTCAAAAAAAAATATCCGGAAGTAGAATATCTGCGCGACTGCACGCTCGATATGCTTAACGAGGTAAAAGCAGAAGTAACCGAAGAAGACTACAAGCGTGCCGAATACGTTATCGAAGAAATCCAGCGAGTACTCGACGTATGCGATGCTCTTGAACGCAACGACTACGAAACCGTAGGACAGAAGATGTACGAAACCCATCACGGCATGAGCAAGTTGTACGAAGTAAGCTGCGAAGAACTCGACTTCCTGAACGACATTGCTTTCGACTGCGGCGTAACCGGTTCACGAGTTATGGGAGGCGGCTTCGGTGGCTGCACCATCAATCTGGTAAAGAATGAGCTCTACGAAACATTCATTATCACAGCCAAGGAACGCTTCAAAGAAAAATTCGGACGCAGCCCGAAAGTATACGATGTCGTTATCAGCGACGGCTCACACAAAGTCTGCTAATTAATCGTTTTTAACTCATAAAATATTTCCGTGAGAGTCCTGCGGGATTCTCCGGAAATTTGTACAAAACATTTTATTTTTTGTACAAAAACAATAAAAAGCTCTCCACGTTTTTTCCCGAACATGGAGAGCTTTTTTTATCCCTACATAACATTTCCCCACCACCTCCACTTTTCTTTACGAAAATCCAGCCAGTAAAAAAAGAGGACACAAGCAAAGAGAAACCAAAGAAATCCTAAAAACCACAAAAACTACCCGTTTTTATATAGTTTTTGAATAAAAATTCCTAACTTTATCCCGAAGTTGTACATCCGTGCGGCTGTGGGAGCTTTTACTCCTAGACGGAAGCAAGATGCCACAATCTTCTACATTCCGGCATAACTACCTGCTTCATAGCAACATACGTGCTATGGAGGAGAAGAAAATATATGCCCTTATGAATAACAACCCCCTCAAAAAGGAAACCCCAAGAACATGAAAGGAGAAAAAGAGGAAAGACGTCTATGGCTGCCCATACAGACCATCTACAACAAGGAACTACAGGTAGCCGAATTTCTCCGAGAACAAGAAATCGAGTATTACATCCCCATGATGTACGAAGCCCGCGACCTCCCCAGCGGAGAGTGCGAGCACGTTTTGGTGCCCGCCATTCACAATCTGCTCTTCATACATCGCGAATACGACAAGGACTGGTGCTATAAATTGTTACAAACTTCCCCCTACCCGCTGTATTTTCTCAAAAGAGAACGCAACGGACGCGAGTATTGTACCATTTCCGAAAAGGAGATGGATAACTTCATGCGCGCCACCGATCCCCGTATTCAGGGCACACGCTTTATCGACCCACAAAAACTAAAAGACAAAGAAGGCATGCCGGTACGCATTATCAAGAAAGGCCCCCTTTACGGCATCACTGGCAAACTCATGCGCTACGGCAGTCGCCATTATGTAGCCATCGAAATGCCCCAAAGCACCGCTCTGCTGAAAGTCAGCTACACCTGGTGCGAAATCGTAACCGAATAAATTCATAACAGACAAACAAACCGTTTTATACAGTTCCCGGTACAGCCACTTTTCTGTTCCGGCGATACAGCGTACACCCTATCGTTTCAATCCGAAACAAACAACATCACATTTCATATAACATTCTAAAACAATATGAAGATTAAAGCGTTATCACTTCTTATTTTCATGGCATGCTCGCCCCTGCTCATGGCGCAGTCGGGCATGACCGACCAACAGGTATTAGAGTATGCCAAAGACGGAGTAAAACAAGGAAAAGACCAGCGTACCATCGCCACCGAACTGGCACGCCGGGGCGTAACCCGCGAACAGGCGGAACGTGTGAAAAAGCTCTACGAGCAGCAGACCAACACCGACTCGAACAACCTGACCGGTACCGCCAAAGCCGAAGCACGCCTGCGCGAGCAGACACAAGAAGACAATTCCACGATGCTCGACGAAAAGCCACAGGCACAGGAAGTAGCACAGCAGGACGCCGTATTCGGACGCAACATCTTCAACACCCGTAACCTAACGTTCGAACCGAACGTCAACATAGCCACTCCGCCCAACTACCGTCTCGGTCCGGGCGATGAAGTGGTAATCGACATCTGGGGAGCCAGTCAGAATACCATCCGCCAGCAGATCTCACCCGACGGCACCATCAATCTGGAGCAGCTGGGTCCCGTCTTCCTGAGCGGCATGACCGTAGACCGCGCACAGCAGTACCTCACCGACGAGCTCCGCAAGATCTACTCCGACCAGAGCAACCAGATCCGCGTCACGCTGGGCAACACCCGCACCATCCAGATCAACGTGATGGGTGAAGTGGTACAGCCGGGCACCTACGCCCTGTCCGCCTTCTCCACCGTGTTCCATGCCCTCTACCGTGCAGGCGGCGTGAGCAACATCGGTAGCCTCCGCAACGTGAAAGTATCGCGCGGCGGAAAAATCGTCGCTACCGTCGACGTCTACCAGTTCATCATGCAGGGCAAGACCCGCGACGACATCCGTCTGGAGGAAGGTGACGTGATCATCGTCCCCGCCTACGACGCACTGGTACAGATTACCGGCAACGTGAAGCGCCCCATGCGCTACGAAATGAAGAAGGACGAAACCCTCTCCACCCTGCTGAAATACGCCGGAGGATTCACCAGCGACGCCTATACCAAGAGCCTGCGCATCGTGCGCCAGAACGGTAAGGAGTATCAGGTGAACACCGTCGACGACACCGACTACAGCGTGTGCAAGATGCACGACGGCGACGTGGTGACTGCCGAAGCCATCCTGGACCGCTTCACCAACAAGCTGGAAGTACGCGGCGCCGTATACCGTCCGGGCATCTACGAACTGGGCGGCAAGCTGAACACCGTGCGCGAGCTGGTAGAGAAAGCCGACGGACTGATGGCAGACGCCTTTACCGGCCGTGCCGTACTGTACCGCGAGCGTGAGAACAAGACCCGCGAAGTGAAGCAGATCGATATCCGCGCCATCATGGACGGCACCCAGCCCGACATCCCCCTGCAGAAAAACGACGTACTCTACATCCCCAGCATCCACGACCTGGAAGACCTGGGTAACGTACAAATATACGGCGAAGTAGCTCATCCGGGCGACTATCCGTATGCCGACAACATGACACTGGAAGACCTCGTCATCACCGCAGGAGGTCTGCGTGAATCCGCCTCCGTGGTACGTGTCGACGTGGCACGCCGCATCAAGGATCCGAAGAGCACCGAAAGCTCGGCTACCATCGGACAGACCTTCTCCTTCGGCCTGAAAGACGGCTTCGTGGTAGACGGCGAACCGGGCTTCACCCTCCAGCCCTACGACCAGGTATTCGTACGCCGCAGTCCGGGTTACAGCGCCCAGCAGAACGTAACTGTAAGCGGCGAAGTACTGTACAGCGGAACCTACGCACTGACCAGCAAGAGCGAGCGCATCAGCAGCGTCATCGCCAAGGCAGGAGGTGCCACTCCGTTTGCCTACGTAAAGGGCGCCAAGCTTACCCGCGTGGCAAATGCAGAAGAAATCAAGCGCATGCAGGATGTAGTGAACCTGCTCCGCCGTCAAGTAGGCGACGCCATGATCGACTCACTGGGAATCAACGTACAAAACACCTTCACAGTAGGAATCGACCTCGAAGCCGCCCTGGCCAATCCGGGCAGCGATGCCGACATCGTATTGCGTGAAGGCGACGTCATCACCGTGCCCGAATACAACAACACCGTGAAGATAGACGGCGCCGTGATGATGCCCAACACCGTATCGTACAAGGAAGGCGAAAGCGTGAAATACTACATCAGTCAGGCAGGAGGTTACGGTCAGAACGCCAAGAAGAGCAAGAAGTTCATCATCTACATGAACGGCCAGATAGCCGAAGTGAAAGGCAGCGGCAAGAGCCAGATCGAGCCGGGCTGCGAGATCATCGTGCCCAGCAAGCGCAAGAAGCAGTTCAATATTGGCAATGCCGTAGCACTGGCAAGCTCCATCACTTCACTCGGCACCATGGCAGCAGCCATCGCCGCACTGGTTAAATAAACGGATTATCACATAGCTACAGGAAGCGCGGCAAGGAAAACATTATTGCAACTTTTCTCACTCACCAAGTCGTGCCGACTGTAGCCCTTTCTTCACAGATTTATATATGACTGAAAACAAAAACTATCAACAACCGGACGTACAGGAACCGGAAAACGATGAAATTGAAATAGACTGGATGGAGATTTTGCGTAAGATTATCTCCATCCGCAAAACGCTCTACAAGGCAGCCGGTGTAGGCGTAGTACTGGGCATCATCATTGCCCTGAGTATTCCCAAGCAATACACCGTAACCGTTACCCTCTCTCCCGAAATGGGTAGTGATGCCAAAGCAAGTGGCGGACTTGCCAGCCTGGCTTCTTCCTTCCTAGGAGGAGCCGCAACAGGCAGTAGTCCTGATGCACTGAATGCTACCTTGGCACCGGATATTGTAGCCTCTACCCCATTCATACTGGAGTTATTCAATACCAAGGTACAGACACTGGATGGAAAGCTGGATACTACCCTGGTAGCTTATCTGGACGAACAAAAATCTTCCTGGTTCAGCTATATCGTGAAAGCTCCTGGTATGGCTATTGGAGCTATCAAATCACTATTTTCGGAAGAAGCAGATACAACATCTGTCTTGAATCCTTTCCAACTAACCGAAAAGGAAGCATCTAAAGTTGAAGGTATAAAACAAGCCATCACAGCTGAAGTTGATAAAAAAACAGCCATGACCACTCTTACCGTTACTCTACAAGACCCGAAAGTAACAGCCATAGTAGCCGACAGTGTAGTGGCAAAGCTCCAGCAATATATTATCGACTACCGTATCAAAAAAGCCAAGGAAGACTGTGCCTATCTGGAACAACTCTACAAAGAACGCCAGCAGGAGTATTACGATGCACAGAGCAAATATGCACATTACTTCGATAGTAACCGTAACATTGCCTTACAGAGCGTACGTGCTGAGCAGGAACGCCTGCAAAACGATATGAATCTTGCTTATCAGGTGTACAGTCAGGTAGCGCAGCAGCTACAAGTAGCACGTGCCAAGATACAGGAAGAGAAACCAGTGTTCGCTGTAGTGGAGCCAGCAACAGTTCCATTACAGCCTTCCGGAACTAGTCGAAAAGTGATTTTGATAGGAATTGTATTCTTAGCTGTTTGTGGTACTGGAGCATGGAAGTTATTAGGACAAGAGTATTGGAAAAAATTAAAGAGACAATTCTAACTAAATTTTCATTAACATATATGCTAATGAAAATATGATAATCTAATCTCTCCAATCATGTTTTAGAAAAAGATAATTAAATAATTATTTATATTTTTTATTTTAATCCTAAATGTTATCGTGACAGATACTTCTGCAAACAACAGAATAGCCAAGAACACTCTGCTACTATATATACGTATGTTCTTCATGCTACTCATTAGTCTGTATACTTCAAGAGTTGTACTTAGTACATTGGGTATTGTAGATTATGGTATCAACAATGTAGTGGGCGGTGTAATTACTATGCTAGGATTTCTTACAGGCTCACTGAGCGCAGCTTCATCTCGTTATATCACTTACGATTTGGGAAAAGGTGATATGGTAGCCTTGAAAAAAACATTCGGAAACATTCTGAGTATCCATTTTATTCTCGCAGCCATCGTGTTAGTGCTCGGCGAAACATTAGGTTTATGGTTCATGTCCACTCAATTACAAATCCCCCCGGAACGGGAAATTGCAGCCATGTGGGTTTACCAGTTCTCTATACTTTCTTTTATTTTGGCAGTTATTAGTGTTCCCTATAATGCTACTATTATTGCGCACGAGAAGATGTCAGCTTTCGCGTATATAAGCATTGCTGATGCAATTCTTAAATTATTGATAGTCTATCTATTAGTAATTATTCCATACGATAAATTAATAATCTATGCAATATTATATTTTTGCATTCAGGCATTCGATCGTATCGTTTATGGTGTATATTGTTCTCGGCATTTCGCGGAAACGCATACCCGTTTAAGATATGACGGCAAACTATTTCGAGAGATTTTTGCATTTGCCGGATGGACTATGAATGGTAATTTAGCTGTAATAGGATATACACAAGGTCTCAATATATTGCTTAACATCTTCTTTGGGCCTGCAGTGAATGCTGCACGAGGCATAGCAGTACAAGTACAAGGTGTATGCCAGCAGTTTTGCTCAAACTTTCAGATGGCACTTAATCCCCAGTTGACAAAGAATTATGCGCAGGGAGACCTTGACAATATGCATCGCTTGTTAGTAAAAAGTTCCAAATTTTCTTTTTACATTTTATTTTTTATTGTCCTTCCATTGATGTTTAAGGCTGAATTTGTGCTCAAGTTATGGTTAGGAATCGTTCCTGAACATACGATAACCTTTCTCCGCCTTATACTTATCGTGGGGTTGCTTTACACATTATCCAATCCGATAATCGTATCAGTACATGCAACAGGAAAACTTAAGAAATTCCAATTGATAGAGGGTACGATGTTATTGACCATTGTACCAATTGCCTATATTTTACTGAAATTCTTTGGTATACGTCCAGAATATGTGTTTGTTGTGCACATTGCCGTTGAATTGTGTACTCAGTACGCAAGACTGCGAATCGTGTTACCAATGATAGATATGAAATTAGAAGATTATTTTCGATCCGTCATAAAACCAATTTTATTAGTAGTAATTCTATCTCCGTGGTTACCTTATATAGCTAATACAACTGTACATGGACAATGGATCTCATTTTTTGTTGTATGCATAATGTGTGTACTATGTATATCTGGATGTGTATACCTCATAGGATGCACAGCTTCCGAACGTATATTTATCAAAGAAAAATTATCCGAAATTCTAATGAAAATAACAAATAAACATTGAAACATGACCAACCAGTCCCCTAAAATATCAATTATCGTTCCAGTTTATAATGTTCAAAAGTACTTATCACGTTGTATAGATAGTATCCTTGCCCAGACATTTACAGATTTTGAGTTACTCTTAATTGATGATGGCAGTAAGGATAACTCTGGAAAAATTTGTGATGAATATGCGAAAAAAGATACTCGTATACACGTTTTCCATAAAGAAAATGGAGGTGTAAGTTCTGCAAGAAATTTAGGATTGGAAAATGTGCAAGGAGAATGGATAACATTTATAGATTCAGATGATTACTTAAACATAAATTTTCTTTTTAACTTAATAAAATATGACAACTTTGATCATATTGTTGGTGGGAACCAAATGTTTGGTGAAAGAAATATAAATAGAGGAATAAATAAAAAAAATATTATAGACTTAATAAGTCAAGACGCCACCCGTTTAGATTTTGGAACGGACATTAATTCTTCAAATTTCTTCTGTTACCCATGGGGAAAATTGTATAAAACAACAATTATAAAATTGAATCATATTCGCTTTAATACTCAAATGTTTTTAGGAGAAGATTTATGTTTTGTTCTTGAATATCTTTCATTTTGCAGTAATGTAATACTAGTGCCATATAATGATTATTGTTACCGTTATGAAAATCAAAAAAATAAATTTCTAATGAATTATAGTCAATTTTCAACACATTGTACAGCTTTTACAAATAGTATGCATAGACTTGAAATTCATACAGGATGCAAATTTCCTAAAATATATACATCAATAATACAATCATTTTTTTTTCATTACTATACTTATTTGAAAAGTTGCAAGTCTTATCGAGAATATGTAGAACAATCAAGACCAATTAGAAAATCAGGTATTGATACTATAAGATTTGCCCTGAAAGACGTAAGCCGACTTAAACGTTTTTATCTGTATGTAATGATAGATATTCCGTGTATTGGATATTTTATAAATCGATTTAAATAAAAAGGTGATGAATTGTGAAAACGAAAAAATAATTCTTATAATTACAGGTTGTATTAACCCCAATCCCTATCAAGGTTATCTGGTCCTCAAAAATGTAAACAAAAGATTAAAACAATATATAGAATCAATAACTTTCTATATTGAAAAATCCCCATTCAACAAAATCGTATTTTGCGATAATAGTAACTATACATATGAAGAAGTCTCATATTTAAAGAAATTAGCTCAACAGAACGGAAAAATATTTGAGTGGTTGAAATTCAAAGGTGATGATCAAGAAGTTGTTAAATACAATAATAAGGGTATTGGTGAAGACGAAATTATGGATTATGTCTGTACTCATAGCCAATTGTACGCAGAAGCAGATTCTTTTGTAAAAATCACAGGACGTCTACTTTTAATCAACATTAATGAATTAATGGCTAATGCGGAATTTGGAAAAAATTATTTTTATCGGGACATTTATCGAGGGAAAGATACTAAGGGATTAGATACACGTTTTTTTATAATTTCAAAAAAAACATACGAAAAAAAAATACGTAAATGTTATGATAGGGTAAGTAAAAAAATATGTTACGAAAACGCATTCTTCCAACTTATTGATAATGATTATTTATTACTCAATGCTTATCCTCATTTTATTGGTCAATCGTCTGGCAATGGAAGAGACTATGGGAAAACAAAATCTACCTATATTCAGATTCTTGATTTTTTATGTAAGAAAAATTTATTCAACAAATATTTTCCATTGTTTTTATTGTCTCTACGTATAAAGAATAAACTTATAAAAGTTTTTTTCAAAAGGAAAGATAAAAAAGAATCATTTTAAAACTTTCAAATAAAAGTAGTAAGCATCCAATTTTGACGTATTGCCTCAAAGAATAAAAATATGGCCTTCGCTGCTGTAACAAAAATATTAAAAGTATGTACAGCAGCAGTGATTTTGAAAGGCTGTTCATCCGCTACAAGGCGGAAGCAATGCCACAAGGTGAATCCATCCAGGATTTCTGTTTGAAAAACAAGGTACCCTACAATCTCTTTCATAAATGGTACAAGGATACAAGACAGCAAATAGTACCGGTACAAGTAGAAGGACAACCGGAAACGGAGGCCAATCTCCCCAAGGAAGTATCCTCTTCTCCTACTCCGGAAAGAAAAGAGAATGCGGAACCCTGTCCTGTAAGAATGATGATAGACATCCATATGACAAACGGAATGAGGATACAGCAACGAAACTTGACCTACCGGAACTTGAAAAGTCTGATAGAGAAACTGGAGGGACTATGCTGAATGTTACAGGAATGAACAGATTCTACTATCTGCGGAATTTTCATGACATGCGCTGTAAGTATGAACGGGTATTATCCATCATTCACCAGCAGTTGAACCGAGAGCCACAGGAAGATGAAGTTTTCATTGTCATGTCTAATAAGTGAGCGATATGAATTCCATGGAAAATCAATGCTGCTTGACGAGCTTTTCGCCCTGCGTAAAGCGGATAAGGAGCGTGAAGCAAAACTTCTGGAAAAGCTGGACCGGATGACAGAGCAGCTGATGAATCTGAACGAAAGTTCACAAACTCAAGTCAAGGTTATTGATGGGCTGAAACAGATGATAGGTAAGCGTCCAATTTTGACGTATTGCCTCAAAGAATAAAAAATATGACCTTCGCT
>ENA-ORUI01001348-ORUI01001348.1-human-gut-metagenome-genome-assembly--contig:-NODE-1348-length-25172-cov-7.577298_pt1 | contig 25172 bp, 18 predicted proteins | sample MGYA00242078_ERZ509205 | MGnify/ENA primary metagenome ERZ509205 (study PRJEB26280, sample SAMEA2338828) | human gut metagenome | biome: human gut; feature: human-associated habitat; material: faeces... | reverse complement strand
GTTTTGCCAAGGGCTCTCCCTTTGGGAGAGCTGCTGAGCGTAGCGAAGCTGAGAGGGCGAGGATGCTAACAACAACACAACGAGGTACTCGCCATGTTTTTTGGATTTCAGCTCACCTGCGGCCTGATGATGGTCTTTTACGGCTACTCGGTCATGAAAAATCCCCGGGTGTGGGGCGACCAGGGCCGCCGCGCCGTCAAGGCGGAAAACTTTCCCGAATACTGCCGCCAGAATGGCCTGTTCTTTCTGAAGGCAGGCTTTGTGATGGCGCTCATCGGCGCACTGGACGCGCTGGTCACCCTGGACGCCGTGCTGTACCTGCTGCTGTACGTATTCGGCTTTGCGTTTGCGTTCTACCCGCTCACCCGCTGGTGCAAGGAACATGAGGGCTTCTCCTGGCCCTGGCCCAAGGTGGAGAGCGAGAAAAAGCGCATCAAAAACCTGCGCAAGGAACAGGAAGCCTCCGAAGAGAATGCCGACAAAAAGTAACGCACAAAACCCAAAAGGCTGCTGCACAAGCTCGTGCAGCAGCCTTTTTTGATGAGCGTGTGTTTTTACAGTGCGTCAATGGCGTTTTGCAAATGCTGGTAAAACTGCCCCAGATGGCAGCCATCCACAAAGCGATGGTTGACTTCCAGACTCATGCCCAGCGTTTCCCGGCCATTGTCCGGAACGTACTTGCCCCAAGTGATGCGGGGAATGTTGTCATCCCGGTCAAAATCCCGCTCGTTGGTGCAGCCGGTCAGGTCGAACCACGGCGTGCAGGAGATGTAGAGCAGGGCGTCCGACTGGGTGCGGGTGTCCAGGAAAACCTGCTGAGCGGCACTTTTTGCCTGCATGGCCCGGCAGAATTCCTCCAGCGTCCCGGTCTTGGGCAAGGTAACGATGTGAAACTGACTGCTGCCGGGCTTCAGGTCGGTGAAGCTGGGCGTGCGTTCGTCCAGCAGCCAGACTTCGCCGTCCCGCATCGTATAGCGGAAGTTCTCCACGGCGTTGATGGCGTCGGTCACCAGACAGCCCAGCGCATAGTAAAAGGAGATGCCGTGGGCCTTGGTGTAGGCGTGCAGGTTGGTCACATCCACCCGGAAGCTGACGCTGTAAAATGGGTGGGAGACCCCGGAAAAGAAGCGGAACAGCTCAGCCCGGGGCCAGACGGAACGGTCGATCTTCTGCATAAAACCTCACATTTCTTTGAGCGGGAACGAAAACACCGCCAAACATTCCTTTTTGCTGTCGTACCAGTTGTGATAGGTCAGCTCCATGCCGGTCACTTCAAAGGCGCCGAAATCGGTGTCGGCGAGCTGCTGCACCCGCGCCAGAAGGGCGGCAGGGTCATGAAGCTTTTCCCGGAAGCGTGCCGCCGTGATGTGGCAGGAGGTGGTTTTGTATCGCTCTTCCAGCGGGAGGCCGGCGAGCTGCAGGGCCTGCCGCAGAAACATCCGCAGACGTTCCAGTCCGCCGTCATCGTAGCCGTTGACCAGAAGCGCACTGTCGCTGAGGGTCAGCCCCTTGCACTGGATCTGGAATGGAGAAAGCCGGGTGAAATGGTTCAGAAACTCGATGCAGTTCACATACTTGTGAATCTGTTCGGGCGAGGGCTTTTCCAACCCGGGCCGTCCCCGCTGGACATCCAGCACTGTGAGGTGGAGGTCATCGACCGGATAGTCGTACAGTTCCAGAAACTCTGCGGCAAGGGCATCCAGTGTCTGCCGGATGGCCTGCCGGACCGTCTCCGGCGGACGCAGGACCAGTGCCACCGCCATGCGGGTGTCTGTTTCCGGGTGCGCGAGAAACGCATCCGGAATGCCGCCGGACTGGAGCGCGGGCTGCGCCATTTGCAGGATGGCGGTATAATGCGCGGTAAGCTGATGGAAGCGTTCCGAGGCGAGAAAACGGCTCGGGTCGGAACGCTCGATCGACGGTCTTGGGGTGTTTCCAGCAGAAGACATCCGTGCTCACTCCCCGAAATCGTAGCGCTTCATGGTTTCCAGCTTGCGGGATTCGTGTTTTTCGTAGTAGCCGATGAGGTTTCCGGCATCGTCCCGCAGGGCCACCATATAAACGTCGCGGTCATGCTTTTCATCGTGGTAGGTAAAGATCAGATTATGGCTCTTGTCGGCGGCAAACCAGTCCACGACTTTCTGAATGGCTTCCACCGACTTCGGATTGTGGCAGTTCATCAGGCTGCGGCCCAGCAGGGCAGCACCGCCGTATTTGGCGTAATCGTGGATGGCGGAGGGGTTCATGTACAGGATCGTGTGGTTCAGGTTACAGATGACGATGTGTTCACGATCCTGCTCAATGATGCTCTTGAAATAGGCGTTCAGTTCCATGATTCAGTCTCCTTTGGCGGTGTCAGGCTTTGTCTTGTCCAGTGCATCGAACTGATGGACGATCTGCGGGTCCTTCAGCTTGATGACCTTGCCGGACAGATAATGCAGGGTGTTTTCTTCCGGGATGTCCCGGAAGGTGATGCGCACAGCACACAGAGCCTGCGTTTTGGTGCCGGTGCGTTCGTTCATTTTGCGGTTGCCGTATTTGATGTCGCCCAGCACCGGCTTGCCCAGATAGGCCAGATGGGCGCGGATCTGGTGGGTACGGCCGGTGACCAGCCCGATCTTGCACAGCGCAAACGGCCCGGCGGTGCGCAGAACGTCCACATCGGTGATGATCTGCTTGCGGCGCTCATCCTGGGCCTGGTGGGCGTGGATGCTCACCTTGTTGTTCTTTTCGTCGTGCTCCCACCACGCGGTGAACCGCCCGGACTGGGGGATGCCCACCGTGATGGTGTAGTATTCCTTTTTGAGCAGGTCGGTGCGGATGATCTCGTTCATGTCCCGCAGGGCGGCGTAGCTCTTGGCAGCGATGACAAGGCCCTCGGTGCCACGGTCCAGCCGGTTGCAGATGCCGGGCTTAAAGCGGTTCTCGCCGGTGGAATCGTACTCGCCCTTCTGGGCCAGATACTGGGTGAATGCGTCCACAAGGTTGGCATCGCCGGTGCGGTCGCTGTGGCAGAGCAGGTGGGTGGGCTTGTACAGCACGGCAATGTTCTCGTCCTCATAGATGACGGTCACCTTGGGCTGGTTCTGCTGCTTTTTGGGGGCAGGCTTGCGGGCTGCAGGCTTTGCGCCCTCGGGCGGGAAGAATTCATCGTTGATGTACAGCTCAATGAGATCGCCCGCCTTGAGCCGATCCTCGGGGGCTCCTTTTTTGCCGTTGACCTTGACCCGCTTGTTGCGGAAGCTCTTGTACAGCAGGCTGGTGGGGAGATCGCGCGTCACGCTCTGGACAAAGCGGGAAAGCCGCACGCCCTCGTCGTTTGCGGTGGCAGTAAATTGTTTCATAAGATCGTTCCTTTTATTGGATGAAAGACAAGCCCTCTCCGTCTTTGCTTCGCAAATCCACCTCTCCCAAAGGGAGAGGCAATGCATCTCCCGGGTTCAGTACATGCTGACCGAGAGCCACAAGGGGCTCTCCCTTTGGGAGAGCTGGCAAAGCCGCAGGCTTTGACTGAGAGGGCATATTGATTCATAAAAAAGCCTTTTCTCTATAATAAACCACCCTTTCTTTGAAGTCAACGCAGAATATTTCCTGTGCCCCCTTGTGTTTTGCTGAAAAAACGGTACTATTAGAGTAATAACGCAAAAGGAGAATGACCATGGCGAAGGAAAGCAGCCAGCATAAGGGGCACCGCCAGCGGATGCGCGCCCGGGTAGAGCAGTACGGACTGGAAAGTCTGGAACCCCACGAAGCGCTGGAATATGTCCTTTACATCACCAACACCCGCAAGGACACCAACGGCCTTGCCCATGTCCTCATGGACCGGTTTGGAGACTTTGCCGGGGTGCTGGATGCCTCCGAGGAGGATCTGCTGACAGTGGAGGGCGTAGGCCCCTCTACCGCCCGGATGCTGCATCTTTTGCCGCAGGTCGGCAGATACTATACCCAGTGTGCGGTCAATGGCAAAAAGTGCATGAAGACCACCGACCAGCTGGTCGAATACCTGATGGCACAGTTTGCCGGGACTGTGCAGGAACGCGCCCTGCTGGCTGCGCTGGATGGCCGCAGCCGCATCAAGGGGCTGTTCTGGCTGCGGGACGGCACCAGCGACCGGGTGAGCCTGGAGATCAAGGATGTGGTGGCGGCAGCCCTTAAGGGCGGTACCGACAGTGTGGTGCTCTGCCATAACCACCCCAACGGCGTGGCCCTGCCCTCGCGGGAGGATCTGATGGCCACCGAGAATATCGTCCGGGCACTGGGGCTGGTCAAGGTGCATCTGCGGGATCACATCATCCTGACCGAGAGCGAATATTTCTCCATGCGGGAGGCCAACCGCCTGCCGTTCTACGATTTCCAGACCGGGGAGATGCTCAGGCCGTATTGATATTATAAAATAATTGTGTTATAATCAACATGAAAAGCACAACTATTTGTAGTTCTATCTGAGAACAGAAAGGAGAACCGAGACATGGCCGATGAACAGTTCCATCTCGTCTCCAACTATGCCCCCACGGGTGACCAGCCCCAGGCCATTGAGCAGCTGGTAGAGGGCGTTGAGCGGGGCGACCGCTGCCAGACCCTGCTGGGTGTGACCGGCAGCGGCAAGACCTTTACCATGGCCAACGTGATCGCCCGGTGCAACCGCCCCACGCTGGTGCTGGCCCATAATAAGACGCTGGCGGCCCAGCTCTGCACCGAGTTCCGCTCGTTCTTCCCGGACAATGCGGTGGAGTATTTTGTTTCCTACTACGATTACTACCAGCCCGAAGCCTACATCCCCAGCACCGATACCTACATTGAAAAGGACAGCGCCATCAACGATGAGATCGACCGCCTGCGCCATTCGGCCACGGCGGCGCTTTCGGAGCGGCGGGATGTCATCATTGTGGCATCGGTGTCCTGTATCTACTCTCTGGGTGACCCCATCGATTACCGCAGCATGGTCATCAGCCTGCGGCCCGGGATGCAGATGGAGCGGGATGACCTGTGCAAAAAGCTGGTCACCCTGCAATATGAGCGGAACGACATCAATTTTATCCGCAATAAGTTCCGCGTTCACGGCGATATTGTGGATATCCACCTTGCTTATAATGATGAATACGCCATCCGCGTCGAATTCTTCGGCGATGAAATCGACCGCATTTCCGAGTTTGATCCCCTGACCGGCGAGCGCAAAAATATTGTGCGCCATGTGGCCATTTTCCCCGCCAGCCACTATATCGTCGGCCCTGAAAAAATGAAAGAAGGTCTCGCCAAGATCCAGACCGAGATGGAACAGCAGGTGCAGGCCTTTACTGCAGAGGGCAAACTGCTGGAAGCCCAGCGCATCCAGCAGCGCACCCAGTACGATATGGAGATGCTACAGGAAGTTGGCATGTGCAAGGGCATCGAGAACTACTCTGCCGTGCTGTCCGGCCGTGCCCCCGGCTCCACCCCCACCACGCTGCTGGACTACTTCCCCAAAGATTTTATCCTGATGGTGGATGAAAGCCATGTGATGCTGCCGCAGGTCCGCGGCATGTTCGGCGGGGACTACAGCCGCAAAAAAACGCTGGTGGAATATGGCTTCCGCCTGCCCTCGGCGTTTGACAACCGCCCGCTGAAATTTGAGGAATTTGAATCCAAGGTCGGCCAGACGATCTTTGTCAGCGCTACCCCTGGCCCCTATGAACGGGAACATTCCAGCCGCGTGGCCGAGCAGGTCATCCGCCCCACCGGTCTGCTGGACCCCGTCATCATGGTGCGCCCAGTGGAAGGCCAGATCGAGAATCTGCTGGGCGAAATTTTGCAGCGCATCGACCGCGGCGAGCGTGCCCTAGTTACCACCCTGACTGTCAAAATGGCCGAGGACCTGACCGACTACCTGGAAGAACACGGCGTGCACACCAAGTATATGCACCACGAGGTGGACACCTTTGAGCGCATGGAGATCATCAAGGACCTGCGCACCGGTGCCATTGATGTGATTGTCGGCATCAACCTTCTGCGCGAGGGCCTGGACCTGCCGGAAGTTTCGCTGATCGCCATTCTGGATGCCGACAAAGAGGGCTTCCTGCGCAGCGAAACCAGCCTGATTCAGACCATTGGCCGCGCGGCCCGCAACGCAAACGGTGTGGTGCTGATGTACGCCGATGAAGTAACCCCCAGCATGGAGCGCGCCATCATGGAAACCGAGCGCCGCCGTGCTATCCAGGATGCCTACAACAAAGAACACGGCATTACACCAAAAACTATCGTGAAAGCCATCGGCGGCGGGCTGGAAATCAGCATGAGCGAAGAAAACAAAAAGATGCGCCAGCACCGTATGAGCCGCGCTGAACGCGAACAGACCATTACCCGCCTGACCCGCGAGATGAAAGAAGCCGCCCGCCTGCTGCAGTTTGAGCACGCCGCATTCCTGCGTGATGAGATTGAAAAGCTGCAGCGCGGGGAGGACCCTACCGCCGATACCAGCACCCGCCGCGCCGCTGAAAAACAGCGCAAAACGGGCAAGGGGAGAAGGAGCTATAAAAAGTGAGCAACATTCAAATTGATGCCAACAACCGCATTACGATCAAGGGCGCGCGGGAGCATAACCTGAAAAACGTCAACTTGGTTCTGCCGCGCAACAAGCTGATTGTTATGACGGGCCTTTCCGGCTCCGGCAAGTCCAGCCTGGCCTTTGATACCATCTTTGCGGACGGCCAGCGCCGCTATATGGAAAGCCTTTCCAGCTATGCCCGCATGTTCCTGGGCCAGATGGAAAAGCCCGATGTGGACGAAATCACCGGCCTTTCCCCGGCGGTTTCCATTGACCAGAAAACCACCAGCCACAACCCGCGTTCCACCGTGGGCACCGTGACGGAAATTTATGATTATCTCCGTTTGATGTATGCCCGCATCGGCGTTCCGCACTGCCCGGTCTGCGGACGCGTCATCAGCCAGCAAACGGTGGACGAGATGGTAGACGAGGTGCTTAAACTGCCGGAACGCACCCGCTTCCAGGTGCTGGCCCCTGTTGTGCGGGGCCGCAAAGGCACCCAGGCCAAGGAGCTGGACGCTGCCCGCCGCGGCGGTTACGCCCGCGTGCGCATTGACGGCAACATGTATGATCTGGACGAAGAGATCAAGCTGGAAAAGAATATCAAGCATACCGTTGAAATCGTCGTGGACCGCCTGTCCATCAATGATACGGTGCGCGGCCGCCTGGCCGATTCTATTGAGACTGCCGTTGCCCTGACCGGCGGCCTTGTCATCATTGATGTTATCGGCGGCGAACCGATGGAGTTCAGCCAGAACTATGCCTGCCCGGAGCACGGTGTTTCCATTGACGAACTTTCCCCCCGCATGTTCAGCTTTAACAATCCCTTTGGCGCCTGTGAAACCTGCACCGGCTTGGGCACCTTTATGAAGGTGGACCCGGCCCGCGTGATTCCGGATCCGCGCAAGTCCATCCGCGAAAGTGCCATCAAGGCAAGCGGCTGGTATTATGCGGAGGGATCCATCTCTGAAATGTATTACAAAGCGCTGGGCAAGCGCTATGGCTTTACGCTGGATACCCCCATCAAGGAGATGAGCAAAGAAGCCGTGCACGCCATCCTGTATGGCACCGGAACTGAAAAAATCGAGATGCAGCGCGAGAATGTGTTTGGCTCCGGCACCTATATGAACACGTTTGAGGGCATTATCCCCAACCTGGAGCGCCGCTTCCGTGAAACAGGCAGCGAGTGGGTCAAGGAGGAAATCGCCCTTGTCATGTCCAGCGAGGAGTGCCCCACCTGCCACGGCCAACGCCTGAAGCCCACCAGCCTCGCCGTCACGGTGGGCGGCATCAACATTGCCAAGTTCTGCGATATGAGCGTGAACGAGGAGCTGGAATTTATTCAGACGGCAAAAGTGTCCGAGCGGGATGAAGTCATCGCTGCCTCCATCTTCAAAGAGGTCAAAGAGCGTCTGGGCTTTTTGAAGAGCGTGGGTCTGGGGTACTTGACCCTGTCTCGCGGCGCATCGTCCCTTTCCGGCGGCGAAAGCCAGCGCATCCGCCTGGCAACCCAGATCGGTAGCGCACTGACCGGCGTGCTGTATGTGCTGGATGAACCCAGCATCGGCCTGCACCAGCGCGATAACGATAAGCTGATTGCCACCATGAAGCGCCTGCGCGACCTGGGCAACACCCTGATTGTAGTAGAGCACGACGAGGACACCATGCGCCAGGCGGACTATATTGTGGATGTCGGCCCCGGTGCCGGTGTGCATGGCGGCGAGATCGTGGCCGCCGGCAGTGTGGAGGACATCTGCAATGCCCCGCGCAGTGTGACCGGCGAGTACCTTTCCGGCCGCAAATTTGTGGAAGTTCCCACCGCCCACCGCTCCGGTAACGGTAAAATGCTCACGGTGGTCAAAGCGCGGGAAAACAACCTGCAAAACATTACCGTGGATTTTCCCCTTGGCAAAATGATCTGCGTGACCGGTGTTTCCGGTTCCGGCAAGTCCACGCTGGTCAATGAAATTTTGTATAAGTCGCTGGCCGCAGCGCTCAACGGCGCCCGCAGCCGCCCCGGCCAGTGTGACGAAGTTCAGGGTATGGAATGGATCGATAAGGTCATCGGCATTGACCAGTCGCCCATTGGCCGCACCCCGCGCTCCAACCCGGCCACCTACACCGGTGTGTTCGGCGATATCCGCACCCTCTTCTCCAACACCCAGGATGCCAAACAGCGCGGTTACGGCCCCGGCCGGTTCAGCTTCAACGTCAAGGGCGGCCGCTGCGAAGCCTGCGAGGGCGGCGGCATTGTGCAGATCGAAATGCACTTTCTGCCGGATATTTACGTCCCCTGCGATGTCTGCAAGGGCAAGCGCTATAACCGCGAAACGCTGGAAGTAAAATATAAAGACAAAAACATCTCCGATGTGCTGGATATGACGGTGGAGGAAGCCTGCAATTTCTTTGCCAACCAGCCCAAAATTGCGCGCAAACTGCAAACCCTGCAGGAAGTCGGCCTTGGCTATGTGCAGCTGGGCCAGTCGGCCACCACACTTTCCGGCGGCGAAGCCCAGCGTGTCAAGCTGGCCAACGAGCTTGCCCGCCGCGATACCGGCAAAACCGTCTATATTCTGGACGAGCCTACCACCGGCCTGCACATTGCCGATGTGCACCGCCTGGTCAAGGTGCTGGATAAGCTGGCCGATGCGGGCAACACCGTGATCGTGATCGAGCATAACCTGGATGTGATCAAGCGTGCCGACTATATCATCGACCTGGGGCCGGAGGGCGGCAGCGGCGGCGGTACCATTGTGGCAACCGGTACGCCGGAACAGGTGGCCCAGAACCCGAACTCCTTCACCGGCCAGTACCTGAAACCCGTGCTGGAGCGCGCCTGGAAACTGCAGGGCACAGCTCCGGCCCCCGTGCCGGAAGAGCCGGGACGCCCGGCGCCCGCAGAGGAAAAAGCCTCCGCCCAGCCGCCGCGCAAACGCAAAAAAGCAGACAAAAAATAACCACAACAGGGAACTTTGTGCAGCAAAAACGCAAAATTGGATTTGACAATTCCTGTCAACCTGTGGTTTAATTATCTTTACGCGCCTGAAAAAGCAAAATTCTGCGCGCACAGGGGTACGCAGCAGCGTGATTCCCTGCATCCAAAACGGGAGGGAACTGCCGAATGGCAAAAAAGAAGGAAGAATACGGCAACGAAAGCATCAAGAGCTTAAAAGGTGCAGACCGTGTGCGCAAGCGCCCGGCCGTTATCTTTGGCTCTGACGGTGTGGAAGGCTGTGCCCATTCCATTTTTGAGATCGTATCCAACTCCATCGACGAAGCGCGTGACGGCCACGGCAACAAAATCAACGTTACCCTTTACCCGGATCACTCTGTGGAAGTAGAGGACTTTGGCCGCGGTATCCCCGTCGATTACAATAAAGCTGAAGAACGCTGGAACTGGGATCTTGTGTTCTGCGAACTGTACGCGGGAGGCAAATATGGCGAGGGTAGCGGCAACTATGACTTCTCCCTTGGCCTGAACGGCCTTGGCCTTTGCGCCACCCAGTATTCCAGCGAATGGATGACTGCGGATATTTACCGCGATGGCATGCACTATCACCTGGATTTCAAAAAAGGTGAGAATGTCGGCGGGCTGAAAAAAGAGCCGTTCACCGGCCGCCGCACCGGCTCCGTCATCCGCTGGAAACCGGACACCGATGTGTTTACCGACATCAATGTTCCGGCGGATACCTTCAAGGATATGCTGCGCCGCCAGGCCGTTGTCAATGACGGTGTGACTCTCGTGTTCAACGACCGCACGGGCGAACGTGCCGAAAAAATCGAATATTTCTATGAGCATGGCATTCAGGACTATGCCAATGAGATCGCTGGTGAGGGAACCCTGACCCCGGTGTATTTCTGCTCCGGTTCCGCAATCGGCCGCGACCGTGATGATCAGCCGGAATATCAGGTCAAAATGAACGTGGCGTTCTGCTTTTCCAACGCGGTGCAAACGCTGGAATACTATCACAACTCTTCGTGGCTGGAGCACGGCGGCAGCCCGGACCGCGCTGTCCGCCTGGCCTTTGTCAACCAGATCAACAACTGGCTGAAAAATAAGGGTCTGTACAAGAAAAACGAAAGCTCCATCACCTTCAACGATGTGCAGGACTGCCTGATTCTGGTTTCCTCCAGCTTCTCCACCCGCACCAGCTACGAGAACCAGACCAAAAAGGCCATCACCAACAAGTTTGTGGCCCAGGCCATGACGGAGTTCCTCAAGCACCAGCTGGAAGTCTACTTTGTGGAGCACCCGGACGAAGCCGAAAAAGCCTGCAAGCAGGTGCTAATCAATAAGCAAAGCCGCGAGCACGCCGAAAAAGCGCGTGTGTCCATCAAAAAAACAATGACCCAGCAGATGGACCTGGCCAACCGCGTGCAGAAATTTGTGGACTGCCGCACCAAGGATGCCACCCGCCGCGAACTGTACATCGTGGAGGGCGATTCCGCTATGGGCGCGGTCAAACAGAGCCGCGATTCGGAGTTCCAGGCTATCATGCCCATTCGCGGCAAGATCCTGAACTGCCTGAAGGCCGATTACGCCCGCATTTTCAAGTCTGACATTATCACAGACTTGATCCGCGTGATGGGCTGCGGCGTGGAGCTGGGCGGCAGCCACAATAAGGACCTGGCTACCTTTAATCTGGACAACCTGCGCTTTAACAAGATCGTCATCTGTACCGATGCTGATGTGGACGGTTATCAGATCCGCACCTTGGTGCTGACGATGCTCTACCGCCTGACCCCCACCCTCATCAATCAGGGGTATGTGTATATCGCGGAATCCCCGCTGTATGAGATCAACACCAAAAATAAGACCTACTTTGCCTATACCGAGCCGGAAAAGGCCGATATCATGAAGCGGATCGACGGCCAGAAGTTTACGATCCAGCGATCCAAAGGTCTGGGCGAAAACGATCCCGAAATGATGTGGCTGACCACCATGAGCCCCGAAAGCCGCCGCTTAATTAAAGTTCTGCCCACCGATGTTCAGCGCACGGCAGAGGTGTTTGACCTGCTCCTGGGCGATAATCTGCAGGGCCGTAAGGAGCACATTGCGGAGCACGGCGCTGAATATCTGGACGATCTGGATGTATCTTAATCAGGGGAGGAGAGAGCAAAATGGCCAAAAAAGCAACCAAAAAGAAAGCCGCCCCTGCCCGCCCGCAGCTGGGCGATAACGTCGAGATCCTCTCTGCCGGTGAGGTCATCGAAAGCCCCATTACCGATACGCTGGAAACAAACTACATGCCTTACGCTATGAGCGTTATTGTTTCCCGCGCGCTGCCGGAAATTGACGGCTTCAAGCCCGCCCACCGCAAACTGCTATATACCATGTATGGCATGGGCCTGCTGAAAGGTGCCCGCACCAAAAGCGCCAACATCGTGGGCAGCACCATGCACCTGAACCCCCACGGCGATGCCGCCATTTACGACACCATGGTGCGTATGGGCCGTTCCAACGAAAGCCTGCTGGTGCCCTTTGTGGACTCCAAGGGTAACTTTGGCAAGGCGTACAGCCGCGATATGGCTTACGCCGCCGCTCGTTACACCGAGGCAAAGCTGGAACCCGTGTGTGAAGAGCTGTTCCGCGATATCGACAAGGATACTGTGGATTTTGTGCCCAACTATGACGGCACCACCACCGAACCGACGATGCTGCCGGTCACCTTCCCGACCATTCTGGCCAACAACACACTGGGCATTGCGGTCGGTATGGCGTCCAACATCTGTTCCTTCAACCTGGTGGAGCTCTGCAATGCAACCATCGCCCTGATGAAAGACGACCAGGCGGACCTGGCCCAGCTGATGCCCGCGCCGGATTTTGTCGGCGGCGGTTCCATCCTGTATGATGCCGCCGAGATGCAGAATGTGCTGGAAAAAGGCCGCGGCAGCATCCGCGTGCGCGCCCAGTGGGCTTACGATAAAGAGAACAACTGCATTGACATCACCCGCATTCCGCCGACCACAACGGTGGAAGCCATCATGGATAAGATCACCGAGCTGGTCAAACTGGGCAAGATCCGTGAGATCAGCGATATGCGTGATGAAACCGACCTGAACGGCTTGAAGCTGACCATCGACCTCAAGCGCGGCCAGGACCCGGACAAGCTGATGGCGCGTCTGTTCAAGGCAACCCCGCTGGAGGACAGTTTTGCCTGCAACTTCAATGTGCTGATCGGCGGCCAGCCCCGCGTGTTGGGCGTGCGCCAGATTTTGTTGGAGTGGATCGCATTCCGCTCCGAATGCGTGCGCCGCCGCACCTACTATGATCTGCAGGGCAAGCAAAAGCGTCTGCACCTGCTGCGCGGCCTGGAAGCTATCCTGCTGGATATTGATAAGGCAATTGAAATTGTGCGCAACACTGCGGAAGAATCCGAGGTTGTGCCCAACTTGATGATCGGTTTTGGCATTGACGAAGTGCAGGCTGAGTATGTGGCGGAAATCAAGCTGCGCCACCTCAACCGTGAGTATATCCTCAAACGCACCGAGGAAATTGAGGAACTGGAGAATGCGATCGCAGACTTGGAAGATGTTCTCAAACGCCCCGCCCGCATCCGCAAGATCATTATGACCGAGCTGGGCGATGTTGCCAAAAAGTATGGCAGCCCCCGCAAAACGGAAATTCTGTACGACCTGCCGGACGATTCTGCTGCCGATGAGCAGAACGAGATCCCGGATTACCCGGTCACGGTGTTCTTTACGCGGGAAGGCTACTTCAAAAAAATTACCCCGCAGAGCCTGCGCATGTCTGGCGAGCAGAAGCTGAAAGACGGCGACGAGGTGGTTTATACCAAAGAGACCACCAACAGCGCCGAGCTGCTCTTCTTTACCAACCATGCCCAGGTGTACAAATCCCGCGCATCGGAATTTGCTGATACCAAGGCCAGCGTGCTGGGTGATTATGTCGCTTCCAAGCTGGAAATGGAAGAGGGCGAAGTGCCGCTGTTCATGACGGTCACAGTCGATTACCGTGGTTACATGCTGTTCTTCTACCAGAACGGCAAGTGTGCAAAGATCCCGCTGGTCAGCTATATGACCAAGCAGAACCGCCGCAAGCTGCTGAAAGCCTATAGCGATAAGGAAGAACTTGCCGCAATGCTGCACATTGAGGAAGAAACCGAGCTGGCCGTCTTCACCAGCGGCGGCACCGGTGGCCCACGCTTGATCCTGGTCGGCAGTGCGCTGATTCCCGAAAAGGCTACCCGCGATACCGCCGGTATCAACATGGTAACGCTGAAAAAGAACGCCCGAATCGCCAAAGTGCGCCCGGCGGCGGGGCTGGAACTGAAAGACCCGCATCGCTACCGCGTGCGCACCCTGCCCGCAGCCGGCGCGCTGCTCCGCCAGGAGGACACGACCGAGCAGATGAGTCTGTAAGGAGCAAAAAAAGGCAATGCAATCTTTTTCTGCACAAGGTAGGGTAAAGTTCTTGCATTTTGCTTTTTGGTATGTTATATTATAACCTGTATGAGAGTTAGGGCAGGCCGAAACATCCGTTTTGGCTGTGGCCTGAAAAGGAGTTGCTGTTAATCCATGACCGCTTATGAAATCGCGTTCGGCGTTGTGCTGATCATTGTTTCGGTTCTGATCGTTGTGTTCACTTTGTCCCAGACCCAGAAAGGGCAGGGCCTGTCTGCTGCCATTATGGGTGATAGCAGCTTTATGGCTGCCGGCCGCGAGCGTGGCCTGGATGCCAAGCTGGCCAAAGTGACCAAAATCTGCGGCGCTGTTTTCTTTGTAGCTACGCTGCTGGTTGGTGTGCTGAGTGCCCGCTTGTAATTGAATGAAAGGAGAACGGTCTGGCCAATTTTGTTGGCGTTCCGCTTTCCCTTATTCAGGAACCGTCAACGACCCGCCCAATACCGCGGGTCGTTTTTTATGGGAAAAATAAAAAGGTCACAATGGTGCAGGTGCTGCCGCGAAACCAAAGGCCACGCCTGCTATGGAAGGACCCTGCCGGGTGGCAGGGTGACGTAAACGAGGAGTAAAAACAAAGGCATGGGCCGCTGCCTGTGCCCAACCCAAAGGAGAAAACATGACACCATTACAGAAAAATATTCTTGCGGCGTGCAAGCACCGCCCCCAGACCCTGCGTGAACTGCAGAATGCTTTGCAGGTGGATAATTCCCGCCTGCGCAACACCGTAACCGGCATGGTAGCTACCGGTATGCTGTCCGCCCGCAACGGTACCTATGTTCCGGGTTTTGCCGTGATGGAAAATACCGATGCCCCCGCTGGCATTCCCTGCACACTGGTCAAGCTGGCGGCCCGCTTCGGCTTTGCGTCCCGCGATGACGGCACCGGCGATATCTTTATTCCCGGCCGCGCCCTGCATGGTGCTATGCCGCAGGATAAAATCATCATCAAACTGTTCGACCACCCCCGTGTGGAGGGCAGCGCCGAGGGTGAAGTGGTGGAGGTGACCACCCCGCACAACACCTTTGCCGGTACCATTGTGCTGACTGAGGATGGCCGCCTTGCCGTGGAGCCGGACGGCTGCCGTGATGTGCGCATTGTGCTGGATAAAAAAGGCGTCAACGGCGCACAGCTGGGGGATAAGGTCGGTGCTATCCTGACCAACCGCGGCCAGCGCCATATGGACCACCGCTGCGCTGTTGCCGAGCGCTTCGGCACTTCCGACCGCGCAGCAGAGTGCGCCAAGGCTGTGCTGTATGGCCGTGATGTCCGCCAGGAATTCCCGGAGGAGGTATTGGCCGAAGCTCACGCATATGATAACGCTCTCATCGACCCCGCCGAAGCTGCCCACCGCGCCGACCTGCGCGGTCTGCCGATCTTTACCATCGACTCTGCCGAGACCAAGGATATCGACGACGCCATCAGCCTGATGAAGACCCAGAACGGCGGCTATGAGCTGGGCGTTCATATTGCGGATGTCAGCCACTATGTCCGCCCGGACACCGCGCTGGATAAGGAAGCTTATGAGCGCGCAACTTCCATCTATTACGCGGATAAAGTCATCCCCATGCTGCCCACCCAGCTTTCCAACGGCATCTGCAGCCTCAATGAAGGGGAGGAGCGCCTGGCGTTCTCCTGCCTGATGCAGCTGGATGAAAGCGGCAATATCCATAGCTATCAGTTCGTCAAGAGCGTCATCCGCAGCCGTGTCAAGGGCGTTTATAAAGAAATTAACGCTCTGTTGGACGGCTCCAATGACCCGGCTCTGGTGACGAAATATAAAGACGTTATGGCTCAGCTGCCCGCGATGACCGAGCTGTACGAAAAGCGCCTGGCTCTGCGCAAAGCACGCGGCGCGATGGACATCGAATCCGACGAAGCCAAGTTGGTCATGGACGAGGAAGGCCGCTGCGTGGATATCGTCAAGCGCACCCGCGGTGTGTCGGAGTGCATGATCGAAGAGTTCATGCTGCTGGCCAACCAGTGCGCTGCCAATGCGGGCCGTACCCATCATGTGCCGTTTGTGTACCGTATCCATGAAGCCCCCGATGCCGAGCGCATGGAAAAGCTGAGCAACACCCTGAAAGCCTGCGGCCTGAACGTCCACTTTGCCGGGGAAGTGCCCACCCAGCTGGAGCTTTCTGCCATTCTGGACGAAACCCGCGGCCAGCCCATCCAGATCCCGGTCCACACCGGTATCCTGCGCAGCATGCAGAAAGCTCGCTACTCTCCGGAGCCGAAAGGCCATTACGGCCTGGTGCTGGCAGACTATGCCCACTTTACCAGCCCCATTCGCCGTTACCCGGACCTTGCCATCCATCGCATCCTGACGGATATGCTGGTGGGCAAGCCGGAGCAGGAGCTCATCAAGGATTATACCGGTTTTGCCACCCACGCCAGCGAGCAGTCCAGCCGCCAGGAAGTTTCCGCCGTGCGCATTGAGCGCGATGTGGAGGACCTGTACAAGGCCGAGTATATGCACAACCACCTGGGCGAAGTCTACACCGGCACCGTGGCAGGTGTAACACCGCGCGGTATTTTTGTGGCGCTGGAAAACACCGTAGAGGGCTTTGTGCCTGCCGCACAGCTCTGCAAGGGCGAAGCCACTGTGGTGGAGGGCGTCAGCATTCTGGACCCGCTGACCGGAAAACGCTGGATGCTGGGCGACCCCGTCAAAGTGCAGGTGGCCGGTGCCAATGTTGCCCTTGGCCGCATTGATTTTGACTATATGCCGCTGTAATCATAGTTTTTTATAAAAAGAGCAAACCAATAAAAGCAAAGCTGCCGTCCCGTACTGATATGTATCCGGTTTTCTGGACACGGGTAAAAATCGAATAATTAAGGCAACACCGCACAATTCCCGCCTTACGGCTTAAGCACTGCTCCGGCGGCTGCGGCACGGCATCTGCGTTGCCAAAATGCTCGATAAGACATCCAGTATTATCTGCGCTTTTGGCTTAGCATCTGCCGCACCTCGCTCGCCGTATCGGCACTTAGAATTATGCGGTATTGCCTTAAGAATCCATCATGGATGCTTCTCTGAATGTGGAGGGAGGCATCCATTTTGTTTTAGCTTGAATTCTGCTGTTATTATAATAGTCGATATAATCAGCAATGTGCCAAGAAAAATACACGAGACGATATAAATAAAAACTCCCCGGACAACATCCGAGGAGCCCTTATGCTCATGATAACCATATCCCCATAACCGCTTTTTGTCACAAAGATGGGTTCCTGCGTTTCGTGGCAGCGCTGCGAAATCGCATTGGTATTTTTCAGATCACGAATTGGGATAATTTCGGGAATAAGCTCAGCTCCTTTCGTGGCTTTATTATGCCACAAAAAGGGCCGCACTGATAACATGTAAAACTGTAAAACAAAAAAGCTACATCCAAATTGAATGTAGCTTTTTTGTGGCGGAAAGAAAGGGATTCGAACCCTTGAGGGCTTTATGGGCCCTACACGATTTCCAGTCGTGCGCCTTAGACCAGCTCAGCCATCTTTCCATCTATTCTGCTGTATCGCCTCACCTGACGACGTGTTATATTATAGCAAGCACATCTGGGATTGTCAAGCAATATTTTGAAAAAAATCAATTTTTTTCAAATAAATTTTAAAAAAGAAAAAAAGAACATATGGAAGAAGTTTTTTGTAAAAATGATCTGAAATCCAAAGGAGGGTACAAGCACATGCCCTTTTTGCCGCAACCACAATATGGCATGAACTGCCCCGCAAACGCCCCGTTTGTGCAAGACATTTGTGCATACAGATGAAAATTGACATTTCTGTGACAAAGATCTTGAAAAAATATGAACAGCGTGGTAAAACATAAGAGAACACGGCTCCGGCACCTTTTGGCTGGGGAGGCTGGGCGGATGGCAAGTACCACTGTATGAACCAAAAAGCCATATCAGCTATGCCGTGCTGAAAAGGAGGTTCTATCATTATGTATCTATTCTTCCGGGATCTTGCAATCATATTGATTGCGGCTAAGTTTTTTGGCCTGATTGCCCGCAAACTCAAGGCACCCCAAGTGGTGGGCGAGATCATCGCCGGTTTGCTGATTGGCCCCTCTTTGCTGGGGGTTGTTCAGCTCAGCGATACCATCTCGGTCTTTGCGGAAATCGGCGTTATTTTGCTGATGTTCTCCACCGGCCTTGGCACCAACCTGAAGCAGTTGATGAAAGCCGGCCCCATTGCAACTCTGGTTGCCTGCGTGGGTGTTTTTGTTCCCTTGGTGGGCGGTACGCTGCTGTATGGTGCGTTCTATGGTCTGGGTGCTATCGGCAGTCCGGAATTTTATAAAGCATTGTTCATCGGCACCATTATGACGGCAACCAGCGTTTCCATCACGGTGGCAACCCTGCAGGAGCTTGGCCAGCTGAAAGGCTTCCTGGGCACCACCATCGTCAGCGCAGCCGTGATTGATGACGTTATCGGCATTGTGGTGCTTACCTGCGTTCTGGGGGCCGGTAGCGGCGAAGAAGGCGGTACCAGCATCGGCCAGGTGTTGATCAACACGGTGCTGTTCTTTGTGGTGGCGGTCATTGTCGGTTTTGTGCTGTACAAGGCCATGACCTGGCTGGATAACCGTAACCCCCACACCCAGCGCATTACCATTGCCAGCCTTGGCTTCTGCTTTGCCATGGCTTACATTGCAGAGCAGTACTTTGGCATTGCCGATATTACCGGTGCTTACATTGCTGGTATCGTGCTGTGCAACATTCATGATGCACCCTATGTGGAGCGCCGTGTCGAAATCAGCAACTATATGATGTTTGCTCCGGTGTTCTTTGCTTCCATCGGCCTCAAAACCGATATCAGCGGCCTGACTCCCGATATCCTGCTGTTCTGTGTCTGCTTTGTCATTGTGGCACTTATCACCAAGATCATTGGCTGCGGTCTTGCAGCAAAGATCTGCAAGTTCAACTGGACAGATTCCCTCAAGGTTGGCGTTGGCATGATGACCCGCGGCGAGGTTGCTTTGATTGTGGCACAAAAGGGCCTTGCAGTCGGCATGGTGGACGCTGTCTACTTTACCGCTGTTATTCTGCTGATCATCGTATCTTCTGTTACCACTCCGCTTGCTCTGAAGACGCTGTTTGCCAAGTATCCTTCTAAGGATCACCCCAGCGCAGTGGCTGTGAATGAATCAGGCAAAGCTTGAGTTATATACCGTCAAAATTGCACAAGTAAACAAATCCGGGCTATGGAAATGATCCACAGTCCGGATTTGTTTTTTATTGTTTTATTGTTTATAATCAGTGGCGCACGAAGCCGCCCAGTTCATACTCATTGGTGTATCCGTTGGCAAGCGCCTTGGCGCGCAGCGCAGCGTAAAGCTCTGCGAAAGTGGCCTGTACATAAGGCTCCAGGAAGATGAAACCAATGCCAAAGGTAATGCTGCACAACAAGTACCAGCCAATAAAGGAAAGCTGGAGCACAAAGGTGTTCCACTTTTCACCGTCCATCATCTGCTTGCTTAGCTCCATGGCGCGGCAGGTGGTCAGGTAGGGGTTTTCGGCCATCAGGTAGCCGACCTGCATGTAGCAATAAGACCAGTAAATGCCGGGAATGATCAAAAGGGAACCCAGCGCAATTTTCAGGTTGGTCAGCAGCATAACTTTAACAACATTCAGATACGGGGTGCGGAAGATCGAAGTGACGGTGCTGAACGGTGTTGCCGACTGGCGACTTTCCATAAAATAGCGGTTGCGGCCGACTGTCAGCGGGTTGATGAGGAACGCTGCCCAGCATAGGCTGATTGCGGCAGCGATCAACATTACGATAATCACCACCCCGGTAAAGGGGGCCAATGCCTGCAAAAGATACTCCTCATTGCCGCTGGTGTATCCACCACCGGCGTTGCCCTGCCACACCGGGCCGCTCATCATACCGTTCAGTTGGGAAGACGTTACACGGTATTGCGCCGTAAGGCGGGGGAAAGAATAGCCAATGCCCAACAGGGAAAGAAGTAGGCACAGTCCCACGCTGCGCCAGTATCGCTCTTGCAACGCCTGTTTGGCGTTGGACTTCAAAAGGGAACGGGTCCACATAATTTGTACCTCCTGTTTTGTGGGTTGCAAGCGGATCCTTTTGCCGTGCCGCCTGCGCAACAGCAGAAATGGCGATACGAACAAAGGGAACGCTGTTTGTTAGTCAGTATAACATAGAACTGTGAACTTGAAAAGAACAGAGGATATTTTTTGTACAATAGAGTTCTTTTAAGACAGCAAGGAAATAAAAATAACGCATAACGGACGATTTTGACAAAAGAAAAAGAGCAAAAAGATTTTTGGATTTTTTTTGAAAATATGCTTGACACAGGCCGCCCTGATTGCTATAATAATATGCGTCGCGGCGGCAAGGCGGTAGCCTGATGCAAAGCGCGAAGGGTTTGGCCCGGTAGTTCAGTTGGTTAGAACGCTAGCCTGTCACGCTAGAGGTCGTCAGTTCGAGCCTGATCCGGGTCGCCACATGCTGTTATAGCTCAGTCGGTAGAGCGCATCCTTGGTAAGGATGAGGTCGGCAGTTCGAATCTGCCTAACAGCTCCATAGCAAAGCCCACAGCACATTGGTTACTGTGGGCTTTTTACATAGGGGCATAGCTCAGTTGGTAGAGCAGCGGTCTCCAAAACCGCGTGCCGAGGGTTCGAATCCTTCTACCCCTGCCAAAAGCACAGCGGTTGTGATACAGATGTATCGAAAAACTGCTGTGCTTTTTGTTTGCGGTTCGATTCGTTAAAATCCGAAGGGTTTCAAGGAGAATAAGTTGGAGAAAATTATCGTAATGGCACCCGGCCATGAATTGTGGGATGGGACCATCGCTTTTGCAGCAGGTTGCCCATGGAAAGCAGCAGCATTTTTGGGGCAGAGAAGATGGAGCCAAACGATTTTGAAAATAACGAAAGAGCTCTTGTGGCCTTGCGCGATGATGACGCGGCGGCTTTCTGCACATTAACGCTGTAACAAAAAATGTTGTAGTCGGGAAAGAGCAACTGCAAATTAACGCTGCGGCATGGCCGTGGTCAGCAGAGGAAAGCACAAGAGCACCCGCCCAAAACTTTATTGACGCTGATGCGCGAAACACAAGAAAAATGGCAAAAAAATCAAAAAAGTGCTTGACAGTTGGGGTATAATCCAGTATAATCAATCATGTTGCAGCGGTCAGGTAACGCCTGATGCAAAGCGCGAAAGGGCTTGGCCCGGTAGTTCAGTTGGTTAGAACGCTAGCCTGTCACGCTAGAGGTCGTCAGTTCGAGCCTGATCCGGGTCGCCACATGCTGTTATAGCTCAGTCGGTAGAGCGCATCCTTGGTAAGGATGAGGTCGGCAGTTCGAATCTGCCTAACAGCTCCATAGCAAAGCCCACAGCACATTGGTTACTGTGGGCTTTTTACATAGGGGCATAGCTCAGTTGGTAGAGCAGCGGTCTCCAAAACCGCGTGCCGAGGGTTCGAATCCTTCTACCCCTGCCAAGGTAAGCCGTACATCTTCGGGTGTGCGGCTTTTCTTGTTGGCTGTTCGGCGTGAGCTCCAGTGGCGCTGTAAAAGCATACAATTCAGCCGCTGCTTTGGGGAAATATATTTTTCTTTGCAGCCCACTTGATTTTTTGTTTTGTTATAGTATAATTAACTCCGCGCTTGAGCAAAACAGGGTGCCAACCACCCTCTTTTTTACTTTTGCGCGTTGTTTTGTGTGGAAAAATGATCTTGTTGAGGGAACGCATATGACCAAAGATTTAACGAGCGGAAATCCGTTCAAAATCATCCTGTTGTTCACCCTGCCGCTGATGCTGGGCAACCTGTTCCAGCAGTTTTACAGCCTGGCAGATACCATCATTGTGGGCCGTTTTGTCGGTGTCAATGCGCTGGCGGCAGTTGGCGCTACCGGCTCGGTCAACTATCTGATTCTGGGTTTTGTTATTGGCATGTGCAACGGCTTTGCTATCCCCATCGCACAGCTGTTTGGTGCCCATGATGACAGCGACCTGCGCCGCCATGTGGCCAATGCAACCTGGCTGTGCATTGCCTGGGGTGTTGTGCTTACCGTTGTCACGGTGGCGCTGACCCGCCCCATTATGGAGCTGATGCAGACCCCGGCGGACATTATTGATGGTGCCAGCACCTACATTGGCTGGATCTTTGCGGGAATTCCCTTTGTTTTTCTCTATAATATGGTTTCGGCCATCATGCGCGCTTTGGGCGACAGCAAAACCCCGCTTTACTTCCTGGTGCTGACCAGCGCTGTCAACATTGTGCTGGATCTGGTGCTCATCATCAACTTTAATATGGGTGTTTTGGGTGCCGCTGTGGCAACCGATGTTTCGCAGGCAATCTCCGGCGTGATCAGCCTGATCTATTTGATCAAAAAGTTCAAGATCCTGCATATGACGCGAGATGAATGGAAATACAGCCGCTCTACCTGCCGCCGCCTGTCTGCTATGGGCCTGCCCATGGGCCTGCAGTGTACCATCACGGCCGTGGGCGGCGTTATAATGCAGTGGGCCGTCAACGGGCTGGGCAGCTCTGTGGTTGCCGCCATTACGGCTGCGGGCAAAACCCAAAACCTGCTCTCCTGTGCGTTGGAAAGCATCGGCACCGCTATGGCAACCTATGCGGGCCAGAACCTTGGCGCGGCCCGGCTGGACCGTGTGCGCAGCGGTGTAAAAAGCTCCTACATTATGGTGGTTGCATATTCCGTCCTTGCTTTTATTGCCCTGCACTTTGGCGATGTCGTGATCATCGGCCTCTTCCTGGATACCAAGACCGAGGTTGAGATCGTGGCGATGGCGCGGGATTATATGTTCTGGAACAGTCTGTTCTTTATCCCGCTCGGCGCGCTCATCGTATGGCGCTATACCATTCAGGGGCTGGGCTATTCCACACTTGCCATGATGGCCGGTGTGGCCGAAATGGTGGCGCGTACCGTTATCGCCCTGGTGCTGATTCCGGTGCTGGGCTATTTTGGCGCAGAGCTGTCCAACCCGGTAGCCTGGGTGGCGGCCTGCCTGTTCCTGTACCCGGCTTACCTGTGGACGGTCAAACACCTGGAAAACCGCCTGCTTGCCGGCCACCTTGCCATGCGGCACAGCGCGGTAGGGGATTGACCCCCTGAATTTTTATCACGATCCATGCTTTTGCCCTGCATGCCCTGCGGTATGCGGGGCATTTTTGCACCATTCCGGCATTTTTTCAAAAAGCTCTTGCCCTGCGGCGGCAAAAGCAATATAATAACTGTATATTTATTCATAGAGGGTCAGAGCGTATCGAATAAGCAAACAAGCGGGTGGAATATTTTCACCACGTTTGCTTTACGGTACGCCCCAGCGGGCCGCATACGCCCTGTATGTGCAAAAAAGGGCAGGGGAAGTGCCGCGCCGCGCAACAAGAGGGAAGGAAGTATTATTATGCCGGAAAAGAAACCGTTCATCACCCTTGAGCAGGCACAGGAAATTATTGCCGATGTGCCTACCCCGTTCCATCTTTATGACGAAAAAGGCATCCGCGCCAATGCACGCCTTGTCAACAAAGCTTTTGCATGGAACAAAGGTTTTAAGGAGTATTTTGCCGTTAAGGCAACCCCCAACCCGTACCTGCTGCGCATCCTGAAAGAGGAAGGCTGCGGCGTGGACTGCTCCAGCTACACCGAACTGCTGCTGAGCGAAGCCTGTGGCTTCAGCGGCAGCGATATCATGTTCTCCTCCAACGAAACGCCGGTGCAGGACATGAAGAAGGCGTATGACCTGGGCGCTTACATTAACCTGGACGACCTGACCCATGTGGATTTCCTCAAGAATGTGGCAGGTATCCCCGAAACGATCTGCTGCCGCTTTAACCCCGGCGGAACCTTTGACCTGGGCAACGGCATCATGGATAACCCCGGCGATTCCAAGTACGGCATGTCCGAAGAGCAGATGACCGAAGCTTATACCCGCCTGATGGCACTGGGTGCAAAGAACTTCGGCATCCATGCTTTCCTGGCCAGCAATACCGTTACCGATGATTATTACCCGGAACTGGCCGGTATCCTGTTCAACCTGGCTGTGCGTCTGCACCAAAAGACCGGTGCACACATCAAGTTCATCAACCTGTCCGGCGGCGTCGGCGTTGCCTACAAGCCGGAGCAGCGCTCCAATGATATCCTGGCCATTGGCGAGGGTGTCCGCAAAAAGTTTGAGGAGATCCTGGTGCCCGCCGGTATGGGCGATGTTGCCATCTTTACCGAGATGGGGCGCTTTATGCTGGCTCCGTATGGCTGCCTGGTTGCCACAGCCATCCACGAAAAGCACATTTATAAAGAGTATATCGGCCTGGATGCCTGCGCTGCCAACCTGATGCGCCCGGCCATGTACGGTTCCTACCACCACATCACCGTGCTGGGCAAAGAGAACGCCCCCTGCGACCATAAATACGATGTGGTCGGCGGTCTGTGCGAGAACAATGATAAGTTTGCCATTGATCGTATGCTGCCCAAGATCGATATGGGCGATGTGCTGGTCATCCACGATACCGGTGCCCATGGCTTCTCGATGGGATATAACTACAACGGCAAGCTGCGCAGCGCTGAAGTACTGCTGTGTGAGGATGGCTCCCACCAACTGATCCGCCGCGCCGAAACCCCGGCAGACTATTTTGCCACCTTTGATTTTACCCCATTCTACAAAAAAATGGGCCTGTAATATACAGCCCAAAGTGAGGAAACGCTATGTTCCAGTTTATGCTTGTTGTCGGCCTTGTGCTGGCGTATTACGGTTATGCCGTTACCAAAAATCCCCGCATCTGGGGGGACCAGGGGCGGGACGCCATAAAAGAAGAAAACTGGAACCGCTATGTCCGCTATAATGGGCAGTTCGCCATGTATGCCGGCTTTTTGATGGCGGCCCTTGGCGCGCTGGATATGGCGGTCAATCTGCCCACCGCCATCTACCTGCTGATTCTGCTGGGCGGTTTGGCCATCCTTTTGTATCCCTTCGCCCACTGGATGCACGAAAACGAGGGCACCTGGAACCCCTGGCCCCGCGTGGAAACCGAAAAGCAGAAGCGCAAGCGCCTGATCAAAGAGCAGGAGCGCCAGGAAAAGAGGAACAAAAAGAAATAAGACGGCTTTGGGTCACTTGATTTCCGTTGCTTTTCTTAGACGCTCATCTCATAAAGAACAGAAAACAAAAGAATAGTAAAGGCAATACCGCACAATTCCCGCCTAACGGCTCAAGCACCGCTCCGGCGGCTGC